>Ga0074193_1000918_pt1 | contig 42250 bp, 37 predicted proteins | sample EPASupsiteHSE605_FD_64523 | JGI IMG/M metagenome (GOLD analysis project Ga0074193, IMG submission 64523) | Bioremediated contaminated groundwater from EPA Superfund site, New Mexico - Sample HSE6-05 | ecosystem: Environmental > Aquatic > Deep subsurface > Groundwater > Contaminated ...
GAGGACTGGGCGGTAGGCGCGGATTCTACGATAGATGTTGCCGACCTGACAGGCAACGGCATAACCGTCACCCTACCGGTTCCTACAATCACGAGTGCAACCTATAACGCAGTCACCGGCGATCTGGTGGTGACCGGCACAGACTTTACCGCGAAAACCGGCGTGACAAATGATATAGATGTTTCGATGCTGACGCTGAAGGGCGAGGGCAATAGTCCTTACACGCTGACCGATTCCCCGGATGCTGAGCTTACCAGCGGCACAGCGTTTACGGTTTCGCTGAGTCCTGCCGACAAAGCGGCTGTAAACATTCGTTTAAACATGAACGGTACGAGCTCCAAGGGCGGAACGACGTATAATCTTGCGGCGGCGGATAACTGGGCGGCAGGCGCGGATCCCGATGCACTCATAGCCGACCTTACGGGCAACGGCATAACTGTCAGCAACGTTCCTGTGCCGGCAATTACGAGCGCGACATACGATTTCAGCACCGGTTCACTGGTCGTTACCGGTACCGGCTTTTTGAAGTGGGATGGTTTGACAAACGATATAGACGTATCCATGCTGACGTTTACGGGAGGAAGCGGAACAACATACACGCTGACCAATTCCCCGGATGTTGAAATTGCCAGCGGGACGGAGTTTACGGTTTCGCTGAGCTCAACGGACAAAGCGGCGGTTAATCTGCTGCTGAACAAGAACGGTACAAGCTCAACAAGCTCTACGGCGTATAATCTTGCGGCGGCTGAGAACTGGGCGGTAGGCGCGGATTCTACGATAGATGTTGCCGACCTGACAGGCAACGGCATAACCGTCAGCAACGTACCCGTGCCGACGATTACAAGTGCAGCTTACAACGTAAGCACCGCAACTATTACGGTTACAGGCACAGGCTTTTTACCAAATGCCGGCGTTGCGAATGATGTGGATGTTACGAAGCTGACACTGACCGGCGAGGGCGGAGCCACTCGCATACTGACTACGAATGGCGTTGAGATTACCAGCAGCACTGAATTTTCGGTGACGCTGAACCCTGCCGACGAGGCGGCGGTGAACCAAATATTAAATAAGAACGGTGCAAGCTCCACCGGCGGAACGGCGTACAACCTCGCAGCGGCGGAAGACTGGGCGTTAGGAGCTGATACGGACGTGGCGGTTGCGGACCTTACAGGAAACACAATCGCAGTCAGTAACGTACCGTCACCGACAGTCACAAACGCTACATACAATGCAAGTAACGGCGCTTTGGTAGTGACAGGTACCGGTATGTTAAAACTTAGCGGTACTGCAAACGATATTGATGCGTCTAAGTTCACGCTTACAGGCGAGGGTGGGGCGACCTATACTCTCACCGATTCAGCTGACGTCGAAATTGCCAGCGGTTCTGCGTTTTTGGTCACTCTTAGCGCCACGGACAAGGCAGCGGTCAACCAGATGCTGAATAAGAACGGCACAAGCTCCACAGGAGCTACGACCTATAATCTTGCGGCGGCGGAGGACTGGGCGGCAGGCGCTGATACGGGTGTGACGGTTGCCGACCTGACAGGCAACGGAGTAACCGTCAGCAATGTAGCCGTGCCAACGATTACGAGCGCAGCATACGATTACGGTGCCGGTTCTCTGGTTGTCACCGGAACGGGCTTTTTGAAATTGAGCGGCACCGCAAACGATATTGACGTATTAAAGCTCACCCTGACCGGCGAAGGCGCGGCAACCTATACTCTGACCACGACTGATGTTGAAATAGAATCGGGCACCGCGTTCACGATTACGCTGAACGCAACAGATAAGGCTGCAGCAAACCTTATATTGAACAAGAACGGTACAAGCTCAACAAATGCTACGGCATATAATCTTGCTGCAGCGGAGAACTGGGCGGCGGGCGCGGCCGCCGGAGTAACTGATGAAGACCTGACAGGCAACGGCGTAACCGTCAGCAATGTTCCTGCTCCGGCGAATTTCGGCGGAGATGGCACCACAAGCTCCGCGGCTGTGGAAGTCAACGGGCAGAAGCAGGACGCGGGAACGTCCAGCACTCAGACAACGGGCGGACAGATGGTGACGACAATAAAGATCGATGATACTAAGCTTGATAAGATACTGGAAGGCAGCGGCACAGCACCAACCGTTACACTGCCAAGCACAGGCTCCGATGTCACCGTAGGCGAGCTTAGCGGTCAGACACTCAAGAACATGGAGGCAAAAGAAGCGACGCTGGAGATAAAGACCGACACCGTGACCTACACACTGCCCGCTTCGGAGATAAATATTGACACTGTTTCTCAGCAGCTCGGCACCAATGTCGCACTCAAGGACATCAAGGTAAGTGTAAGCATAGCGGAGCCTTCCGCAGACACGGTGAAAATAGTCGAGGATACGGCGAACAAGAACAGCTATCAGCTGTTGGTGAAGCCCGTAGAGTTTACAATTTCCTGCACCAGCGGCGATAAGACCGTCAATGTATCAAAGTTCAACGGCTATGTCGAGAGAACGATTGCTATCCCCGATGGTGTTGACCCGAGCAAGATAACGACAGGCATAGTGCTGAACGCTGACGGCAGCTTCAGCCATGTGCCGACAACCATAGTCAAGATAGGCGAGAAATACTACGCGAAGATATCGAGCCTTACGAACAGTACCTACTCGGTAATCTATAACCCGATTGAATTTACGGATGTTGCAAGTCATTGGGCGAAGGATGCAATCAACGATATGGGGTCAAGAATGATTGTAACAGGCGTTGGAAGCGGTACCTACGAGCCTGACAGAAGCATTACGAGAGCGGAGTTCGCGGCAGTTGTTGTGCGGGCGCTGGGTCTGCAAAAGGGAACAACGGAGAGCAGCTTCGGCGATGTAACCCTAACGGATTGGTTCAACGGTTACGTTGACACGGCAACGGCTTACTCACTGATTACGGGCTATGACAGCAGCTCCTACGGCCCGAAGGACACAATTACCCGTGAGCAGGCGATGGCGATTATTGCGAGAGCGATGAAGCTGACGGATTTGAGCGTAACCCTTACGGACAGCGAAGTGAGCGCACTCCTTTCTGCATACACAGACGGAGCTGGCGTATCAAGCTATGCAAGAGCAAGCACCGCTATCTGCCTAAAGGCGGGAATTGTGACAGGTTCAAGTACAACCACACTATCCCCGAAAGCTTATGTGACGCGCGCAGAGGTCGCCGTGATGGTACAGAGAATGCTGCAAAAAGCGGGACTAATATAAGGCGATATACCCTAAGATGTATGCTAGGCAAAAAGCAATCCATTATGTGGTAACACTTCGGCAACAAAAAATCAGGGAGCCTAAAATATATGAATACCTGATGCAATTTGAATAACGAAGCCCACGAAAGCTAAACGTAATTATTTAGAATACGCTCCCTAGGAGCGAGTGGGAATAAGTAACGAAGTCCCGAAAGCCATGAGAACACTGGGCTTTCGGGACTTTTATTTACCTTTTGATAACGGTTTGGTAGCAAGCGCACTAACCGGCTTGTTTTATTTTCTGAAAGGAATCCAGCGCGCTTGCCTCCAACATCATAGGCGTTCTTAATAAATCATTTCCCCAAAACACATTGTAATTGAGAGGAACAGCAAGTGCTTACATCGGTTATTTTCTGACTTTTGCCGGATATACACGCTCATTGCGCCCGCTGGCATTAGTCAACGGGCGCAATGAGCTTTTTGAAAGGCTGGAATCAGCGTATAGCCGCCTTACGGGCACTGCCGAAAGCGTCGGCAGCCAGCATGGCGTTATACAGGTCTTTGGCGGTCACGGGGAAGCAGTGATTTGCGCTGAAACTGCCCGCACCGGTATTTGCGACGCAGAACTCCATAATACGCTCTTTGGAGACATCGCCCATAGAGATGTCAGAAAGAGTTACAGGCAGGCCGAGCCTTACCATGAAGTCTACTACCATATACAGTTCTTCCGTTTTGATGTCAGGATCAAGCGTGAGCTGAGTTATGAGACCGAAGCAGACCTTCTCGCCGTGCATATGTCGGTGAGCCTCTGGGAAGGACGAGAGGTTATTGCCAAGCTGGTGTGCCGTTGTAAGACCGCCACTCTCCCAGCCGATGCCGGAGAGTAAGGTACACGCTTCAACGAGTCTCTCAAATGCCGGTGTGACTACACCCGCCTTTACGGCAATAAGCGCGGTTTCGGCGGTATCGAAGAGTGTATCAAAGCAGAGCTTTGAAAGCGCCATGACGCTCATGGTCGGAGTTCCGGATGCACAGGTGGTAGCGTGGGCATTGTTGGAGGCGCGCGCCTCAATGTATGTTGCGAGTGCGTCGCCTATGCCGGCCTTGAGCATTGCCTCGGGAGCTGTGACCATTATGCCGGTGTCCACGATAACGGCGTCTGGGTTAGTCGGCCAGAGGTCGAATCCTACGCACACGCCCTCCTTGTCGTACCACACCGAGCATGCCGAGGTGGGTGCGTCACACGAGCAGACTGTAGGACACGCAATGACGCGCATGCCGAGGTGCGCCGCTGCGCCCTTGGCAACATCAAGGCACTTGCCTCCGCCAAACCCGACAACAATATCGCAGCCACTTTTTCTTATCTCGTCCTCGATTGCAGAACTCTCCTCTTTGGTGCACTCGCCGCTGAAATTCCACTCAATGAAAGTAAGGTCATCTTTTGCGAGCGAACTGAGCACGATGCCGTTCACTGCCGCACGTGTACGTTTTCCCCATACAAGCATTGGCTTTTTGCAGCCAAGCGGCCTTATGACAGAGCTAATGTCGCTGAGTACGCCCTCACCCTGAATATACTTCTGAGGAAAAATAGCCGATCTTCTCATATGTATCTCCTTTCAAAGTATTTTTCTGCGAATATAAATAATGTCCTACGCCCTGTAGAAGCGGCCGTTAAGCGCATCAAATGCCTCTACCCAGCGGCTGTACGCCTCTTTGTAGGCCGCAGCATTCTCTGGATTAGGATCGTACTGCTTGGTAATTTTAACAGCGCGCGCAACTGCGTCGTGCGGATCCTTGTAGACTCCGGAGCCTATCCCGGCGTAAAGCGCCGCACCAAGGCACCCTGTCTCTGAAGTTTGCAGCAACAGCACCGGCTTCTGAAGTATATCGGCAAGCATTTGGCACCAGAAGGGGCTTTTCGCAGCTCCTCCGGTCAGGCGAATGGCCTTAACCGCGATGTCGGCCGCTTCCTCGGCGAAGACGATATCGGCCATCTCAAAGCAGATACCCTCGAGGACCGCGCGGGCCATGTCGGCTTTCTTTGAGCCAAGACTCATGCCGAGGAAGGTGCCCTTGGCATTCGCGTTTCCGCGCGCGCCGGCCGCGCCCTGCAGGAAGGGAAGGAAGGTCACACCGTTGGAGCCAGGAGCCGAGTCCTTGTCCATGGCGTTTGTCATAATCGTATAGGGGTCCTCGCCCGTTTTTGCGCCTTCGGCCTTCTCAAAGTCGCCGAAGGTGTCGCGATACCAGCGGAAGGAGGAGGCCGCGGTGTTGGAAAAGGCCTCTATTGTCCAGTTGCCGACGCCATGGTTGCCCTTGACGATGAGCTTCTTCGCCGGGTCGCGTATCGGCGTGTCGGAAACCACGAAGCAGGAGCCGAAGGTGCCGATGACCATGACCGCGGTGCCGTCATCCACGCCGCCGCCGCCGAAGGAGCAGCAGTTCTGGTCGTGAGCACCTACGCAGATGTTGCAGCCGGTGGGCAGGCCGGTCTTTTCACTGATCTCGGGGCTTATGTGGCCTACGATGCGGCCGCACTCGGTGGTAAGCTCGGCGCGCTTGGAGAGAGGCATCTCATAGACCTCGTTGAGCATCTTCTCGCTCCAGCGGTTGTTGTTGACGTCGCAGCTCGAGGCGCGGGAGGCGGAGGACAGGTCCGTATAGTAGCCGTCCGCTCCGAATTCCTTGAGGAAGTAGTCCTGCATTGTGGAGACGAGGGAGGCCTTTTTCCAGTTCTCGGGCTCGTTGTTCTTGAGCCAGATGAGGCGCGCAGCTTCAAGCGTGAAGCCGAGCGGGTCGCCGGTTATGTTGTAATATTCGTCGTGGGAGATTTTAGAGAGTATCTCGTCGCACTCCGTCTTCTGGGCGCGGACGTCCTGCCAGCCTATCCAGTTGCGGAGCATTTTGCCGTTTTCGTCGAGCAGGCCGACGGGGCCCGCCTGAGAGGAGAGGCCGAAGGCGACTATCTCCTTCGGGTCTATGCCGGACTTCTCAATAGCAGACTTGCAGCTTGCGAACAGGGCCGGGGTAATGTCCTCGGATTTTTGCTCTACCATGCCGGGGCCGGGATAATAACAGGGGTATTCGCGGTAATCTGTGCCGACTATGCGGCCTTCAAAATCAAATATGCAGGTTTTGCAGCCGGTGGTGCCCTCGTCGAGGCCTACTAGGAATTTGCCCATAGTGTAATCCTCCTGTTGTTTTGTTTTTTTGTTGATTCGCGGGTGCGTGAAATTTAAGTCAGGGTACGCTCAGCTCTTGAAGTGGGGAACGAGGCCGATGGCGCGCATGTCGTCTATAGCGTCGATGATCTCGGGGGCAGCTCTGGTGCCTATGAGGTCGGCTCCGGCGAGAATGAAGGCGTAGGCGTTCTGCGGACGGGGGAACTTGACTCCGCTGACCTTGAGGCCGAGGTGGGAACCCTCGGCAGCCTTCCTCATGACGAGAAACTGCTTCATGCTCGGGCCCTCGAACTGACCGGTGGAGGTCTTGACGTAGTCTATACCCTCTTCTGCCACGAGAGTGGTCACCCTCGTTATCTCGTCGTCGGTGAGGAAGCAGGCCTCGATTATGGCCTTCGTGAGATTGCCTTGTGCCGCCTGGTGGAAGGAGTGCAGCTCCTCCTTTACGATGTCCCAGCGCCCGTCGCGTATTGCGCCGACGTTCATCGTCATGTCAACGCTCGTGCAGCCGAGCCTGATTGCCTCTGCGGTTTCAAAGGCTTTGACCGCAGGAGTGCCACTGCCCCACGCAAAGTTGATGCCACACGCTACATGGATGTTAGTGCCGGCAAGCTCCTCTTTGACAACAGGAACCCAGTATGGTGAGCTGACATAGAACGCTGCACAATTGTACGTCTTTGCTTCGGCGCAGCCATTGCGGACATCACGCTCAATGCTGTTTTTTGGGAGAATAGCATAGTCAAATAGCTTGCCAAGGTTATCGCGGTTCATTTTTGTTAAATCAACCATTATTTTCAGCCTCCGTGCATTATTGTTATTTTTTCGTGAATATTTGTTCAAACATTATTTCAACATGTATATAATACTATCATATACATGTAATGTCAAGTATTATCATCTAAAGATTTGTATTTACTGATCATATATTAGTGAACACTGTCTATACCGGAACGTCATGTATTGACATTTCAAACTGCATCGATTATTATCTTTTTAATAATTACGGTGGGGGGAGCAGTAAAATGCCGAACAAGTTCAGCAGTGCGCTTGTATACCGTGTGGCAAAATACTATTATGCCGACAATCTCACGCAAAACGATATTGCAACCCGCGAAAGCATTTCGCGTTCTACAGTGTCGCGTATACTTGACCAAGCAAAAGAGTCGGGCATCGTGAAAATAGAAATTAATGTGCCAACCGGTGCGCTCATAGACGCTCTCTCGGAGCGTCTGCGTGCCGTGCTTTCCATAGAACGCGTCATCGTCGTGCCCGCGTCGGTTAGCGAAAGCACACCCGAAACAGAAGAGCAGCTTATCATCGACGTTGCGAGCATCGCTGCCGTACATCTGCCGGGGCTTCTGTCAAACGCATGTACGATTGGTGTCGGCTGGGGACGCACACTATACAATATTACTCCACATTTGTCCTATACCCAGGCCAGCCCGGAGCTGATGTTTGTGCCGCTCGTTGGCAATAAGACACTGCACAATCGGTTTCTACAGACATCTATAAACGTAAGCCGTTTCGGAGAAAAATTCGGTTCGCAGACCTGCTATCTTAACATTTCAAGTTACCATAGTCCGGGCGAGACGTTTAACGAGGCTGAGCGCGTGAACATACAGCAGATTAAGAACTACTGGGATTGCTTGGATGCGGCGGTATTTTCGATCGGCGCCCCGCCGGTTCGTAACGATATATATCTTAAGGACGAGCTGGGGATGGAGAGATTTTCGGAGACAGACAACGACCCAGAAGCGCAAGGAGAAATGCTCTCGCAGGTATTTTTCTCTGACGGGCGAAAATCCTGCCCCATTGGAAATGATATGTCGGTCGTTGCTATACCTCTTGAGCGTCTTAACGAAGTGCCGATAACAGTATGCGTTGCGGCAGGAAACTATAAGGCCGTGCCTATCTATCATGCTGCAAAAAACGGGTATATAAAAACGCTCATAGTCGACCACCTGCTCGCCGAGGAGATTTTATACTTAGCGCAAAAACAAGCCGAATTAAAGGGGATAAAGTAATCGCAAGCGGCTGTTATATTGTGTGTTCTTATTGATTATTCCACAAATTATAGTATAATTGTATCAAAAGGAATATAATTGGAGGATTTTCATATGCTAAACCGAAACATTGCGGAACCCTTATATGTTCAGGTTCATAACATTTTGCTGGATAGAATCAATACGGATGTCTATACCGTAAACGCGAGAATTCCATCCGAAAGCGAGTTGTGCAATGAGTTTGGCATTAGTAGGATGACCGTGCGCGCCGTGATAACAGAATTGGTTCGCGACGGAAAGCTATATCACATACAGGGAAAGGGCACATTTGTCTCAGAGCCAAAGCTCATTGCAAATTCGACTTCATATATCGGTATACGTGAGCAGCTTGAGCAGCAGGGCTACGAGGTTAAAACCATGCTTCTCAGTATGGAAAAAGCCAATCCGTCCGCGTCGGTCGCAAAAATACTGGGACTGGAAAGTGGCGACAATATCTATATCATAACACGCCTGAGGTATGTCAAGAACGAGCCTCTGAGCCTGCACACTTCATATATTCCCGTAAAGTACTGCGCCGGTCTGGAAAAACAGGATTTCTGCGATGAGCAGTTGTGCGTGATTTTATCTCAAAATTATGGATTTGTCCGTAAGACGGTAAATGAGACTCTTGAATCTGTCATAGCAACCAGTGAAGAAAGTGCCAATCTTAAAATACGCAAGGGGTTTCCGCTCCTGTTGCTTTGTGATAAAATCTATGACGAAGAAAACAGGCTCTATGAATACAGCAAAGTGGTTTTCCGCGGTGATAAAATTCAAATCAGTTTGCAATACAGCTTCTAACGAAAAGTGTAAGACAAAAGACGGCAACTGGGGGGAGGTTCCAGAAGCCGTCTTTTGCCATACCCAGGTTACAGCGGAATCAGTTCAATGCTGCCATCTTCGTAAAAACATCCGTGCTCTTAAGACCATAGTAGCAAGCCTTATATATCTCGAATGTTTTATCATAGACCTTTACATTCTCTGGTATAGGCTCGATGACATGGCCGAAATGTACCATGTTTTCCACAATTTCATCAATACTGCTGTAAAGTCCGGCTCCGATTGCCGCGAGCCCCGCCGCACCAATCACCGCCGAATCGGGAACGTCAAGCGTGCGAATCTTTCGGTTCATGATGTCTGCGATTATCTGACACCACTCAGGGGACTTGGAAGCGCCTCCGGTTACGGTGATAACTTCCTGCATCTTAACGCCGGCTGCCATAACGCTCTCGAGTATATGGCGTGCTTCCAAAGTTACGCCTTCCATTACGGAGCGGACCATGTCTGCCTTTGTGTTGGAGGAACGCAGTCCGAGGAACATACCCGTCGCATTTGTATCCCAGGTGGGATATCCGGAGCCGAAAAGCGCCGAATAGAAAATGACGCCGTTAGATCCGGGTTTGGATTTCTTTATGTACTTGTCGCCCATCAGGACAAAGGGATCTATGCCCTGTTTTTCTGCTTCAGCCACGTCCTCTTCGCAAAGAGTATCGCGGCACCAGCGGTAGCAGGTAGCGCCGGAAACCTGGGAACCCTCGACCTGGAACACGCCGAGCTTCGGCGTTGACGGTATCATCATACCTGTGAGTTTTGCGAACTCGGGCTTCGCAAGTCCGATCGCCAGAACTCCGAAGGTGCCTATCGTCAGGGATACCGAACCGTCATTTATGACTCCGGCGCCCATTGCGGAGACCTGCTGGTCGCCGGAGCCGGAAACGATCTTGGTGCCTACGGCCAGACCCGTCTTTGCGGCAACGTCGCCATTTATAGTTCCAACGACTTTGCAGGGTTCGCAGAGTGGCGGGAACTTCGCAGCGTCAAATCCGAGTTTTTCTATAATTTCGCTCGACCAATCAAGGGTATTGACATCCATCATGCCCGTGACGGTGCCGTCGGATATTTCGACCGCAAACTCGTCAGAGCCGAAGCCGTACATAACAAAACTCTCGACCGTGGAGAAATACTTGGTCTTCGCATAAATTTCAGGACGCTTCTTCATAATCCAGTAGTACTTTGCTAGTGCAAAAATGTTATAGCCGGGCATTCCGGTTATCTCGTTGCGGCGCTCCGGGCTGATTTTTGCGTTGATTTCTGGCATGACTTCTTCTGCACGCGAATCGAGCCACACATAGAACTTGTCGTCAATGACCTTCATATCCTTGTCCATCAGGCAGAAGCTGGAACGGTTTACAGAAAAGCTGACCGCCTCGATGTCCTTGTTGTCGACCTTAGCGTCCGTGACGGCGTCTTTGACAGCCTTAAAGGTTATATCGAGCAGGAACTGTGCTCCGACCTCTACCCAGCCGGCCTGAGGATAATCAAGCTTGTATTCGCTATAGCCTTTGCCGATGATGTTACCCTTAAGGTCTATCACCATTGCCTTGGAACCGGTAGTGCCGACATCTATGCCAATTACGTATTTTGCCATAATTTTGGCCCCCAATTAAAAAATTTCTTTAATTTGCTCAAGCGAGCTTATCGTAAAGTCAGGATTTTGTGAAAGCACTTCCTCCAGTGCGCCGAATCCATAAGTAACGGCACATGTGATTACCCCGGCGTTTTTTCCCGTCTTTATATCAGTAATGGTATCTCCGACGTAAACAGCTTCTCTGGGCGCAGCATGGAAAATGCCAAGGAGCTTTAGGAGGCATTCTGGATCCGGCTTCGGTTTTTCAACATCGTCAACTGTCACGACAGCGTCGAAATATCTGCGAATATCGAAATGGTCCAGTATTTTCATTGTGCCTTGACGGGCTTTGAACGTCGCCAGAGCGATATGTTTTTTCCCATAATAATGGTCAAGAACCGAAATCACGTCCGGATACAAGCGAGTTTTATCGATAACGTGCCTGCTGTAATAGTCAGCGAAAACAGCAAGCGCTTCATCAAAAAGCTGCTTATGCTCTTCACCCAGGGTTTTCTTTATAAGGTTCTTCGCCCCGCCGCCGATACATGCTTTAACTGTGTCATCCGACGGTATCGGACAGCCCACTACCTTCAGTGCATATTTTACGGCAGTTGTAATATCCGGAAGTGTATTGGCCAAAGTCCCGTCAAGGTCGAAAATGATTGTAGTGATATCGTCGCGTACGGCAGACTGTTCCATATCAGGCTTTGTATGCCGGAACCATACCGATCTCACGCATCATATCGAAATGGTCGATTATTTCGGGGGCCGCACGGGTGCCTATAAGGTCTGCACCGGCAAGCAGGAAAGCGTATGCGTTTTGAGGACGAGGGAATTTCACGCCGGCAACCTTGCTCTTCGTGTGGGTACCTGCGACAGCCTTTTGCATGATCAGGAACTGATCCATTGTCGGTCCTTCAAATTGTCCCGAGGAAGTCTTGACATAGTCGATTCCCGCTTCCGCAACCATTTCCGCAGCAATACGAATCTCTTCATCCGTAAGGAAGTTCACTTCAAGAATGCACTTTGTGATATTTCCCTGAGCGGCTTTCACAAACACCCTCAGTTCTTCCATGACATCGTCATAGAGCTTGGAACGAAGCGCACCGATATTCATAACGATATCCAGAGCGTCAGCCCCCAGCTTGACCGCTTCTTCTGTCTCCAGACCCTTCAGGTAAGCCGTATTGCCGCCAAACGGGAAGTCCAGTCCTATGCCAACATGGATATCCGTTCCCTTGAGCTGCTCCGCCACAAGAGGTATCCAATAGTTAGTAGCAACATAAAATGCTGCACAATTGTATTTTTTGGCTTCTTCACAGCCGTTGATTACGTCTTCCTTGGTTGTGTTCTTAGGTAGAACAGAAAGATCAAAGCACTTGCCGAGCTCCCATTTCGTCATTTTTGCGAGATTAACCATGATAATTCCTCCAGCATTGTTATATTATTTTTGTCCATTGGCTGCATTCATGAAACGTCTTTGATAGCTTGTGACCTGGTTTGTGGATGTAAAACGAGCCAAATAATCAGGCTGAGCTGTAACGACAACCTTCTTATTCATATCCATAAACTCCGGTTCCATAAGCAGTTTGTCTATATCCGGATAATTGTTCGGTCCTTCCATTGAGCATACTATCAAACGCGTATCAGGCATATTGCAGTTTTTGAGGACTCTCAAATTATGACGCATGCCGTCAAGCCCGTCGCTACCTTCTCTGTCTTCGAAGTGCCTGTATTTGATGATTTCTGTTCCGAAGCGATAAGCTTCCTTCAGGTCTGTGTTAGCATCGTCCGGCTTGTAATAGTCATTTGCGATAAAATAATCCCTTAGAGCGACCAGCTGTGCATCGTCTTTTGTTGAGTTAAATGTATCTATGAACTTCTTGATATTCATTGACTGGACAAGGCGGTGACGCAGAAAAGTGTTTATAAAGTAGGGTCTAGCCTGCAGAGCCAGCTGTGTCTGGTATGGCTCGAACATCAGCGTGAAATTAACGCGGTAGCCTTCTTCGTGGAGCTTTAGTGCAAGGTTATGTCCGCGCAGCGCGTCCTCTGTAGTAATCTCATCGTACCTGCGATCCAGTTTCTTGCTGCCTGAAAGCAGCTGATTTACATTTTCAGGCGAAACGGCGCCGCAGTGCGGTACTTTGATGACGATACGGTATTTGGAGAATATCTTACGGAACTTGTCCGCCTCTTCAAGTATCTTTTCGTAATCACTTTCAAACGGATTGTTCAGTTCAACGCTGACATCGCATCCGGGTCCAAGTATTTTTGCCAGCTCGGTCATGACCTCGTCTCTGTTTGTGTATAAGCCGCCGACATTTGCCTTGGGATTGTTGATAAACAGATCGTATACGATGCCCGGATTACATGTCAGATTGGCAAGCAGCGGGCTAATCGGAGCCACCTCATATGGATTTGCACTGTCAGCGGAAAACAGGACATTAGTCGGTCTTAATTCACCGTTTTTATCATATGAAATATCTCTGACCAAGTCAACCCGCAGCACTTCATCCGAATCGACAACGAGTTCTCTCCTGAAGCCTGCAGGCGTCCCCGCTTCAGGCGTACTGAAAGTTTTGATTACGTCTTTAAACTGTTCGGTAACTCCGATATACCTGATGCCCCTCAGATTGTGGTAATCTTCCACGGATATCGGCATATCTATCACGCGGTTTACAAGCGCTTCTTCTCCAGATACTATTTTTGCGCCTAAACTCTTTAAATTGCAATTGATTATCATTATTTCCTCCAGGATTGATTGCTTAGCTAAATGCTATTAAAATATTTTTGGTAAAAATTTACGATCTGCGAATTCACTTCGCCGTAGCCATAACATTGTTCTTTTTCCCGGCGTACTGAGCAATCGCGCATACAACAAGAATTACTGCTATAATAGCGTACGGAAGGATGTTGGGAGCAATTTGGTAAATACCGGTCTTAGGCAGCAGATACATCATAAGTACCGGGGTTACGGCAATTGAGCAGGCAGGAGGGTCGACGTGGCAGTCTCCGTAAATATAGAACGATCTGGAAAGGAAGTCCGCAACGAAAACAGCGACTATTCCGGTGACTATGCCCCAGCCTATATTGCCGCCGCCAAAAGCCATGCAATATGCAGCGGTAAGAGTTATATGGTGCGTTACCGGAGCTTCAATACCGATCATGCAAAGTCCCAGAACTATAATGGAGATTGCAAACGGGAGATAAATGCCATAGGTGGCAAACGCTTCGTTGTCCGATTTCAGGATAAGCGCGGTGCAGCAAGCGGAAAGACCGCCGATAACGGCTCCGTAAAACGCCTTGTCAAAGCTCTTGGTCATGGCCGGCTGCCAGGAAGAGGCCTCGGAATTGTAACGGCCAAGCTTTGCATTCTTCTCATCCATAGTGCCTACAAGGGTGTGGTCGAAGATAAGCTTAAGAAGCAGCGCAATGATAACGATAGAAGTCGCGCCAGTATCGGTAACGGCGCCCAAGCCGATTTGGCCCAAACCATAGTTCATCATGTATCCGATTACGGCTATGAATCCGCCGAATACTATGACATCAAGCTTCTTTAGACCAAAAAGTCCTTTAGCTATGTTTTTGCCTTCGCCATAAGGCAAATAGCCTCTCTTGCGGGCGTAGTGCAGAGCCGCGGCACCGCCGGCAAAGGTGGAAGCCGGCAGCAGATACGGCCCGAAGGATACGTTAAACAGAAGAAAAGCCGAATCGGGGCTGCCAAAAAGGGCTGCGGTGCTGATAAGGATCAAAACGCCGGTGAAAACGAATGCTCCCAGAGAGCCCATAGCCGCGGCGAACGCGCCGCCACAGAATGCATAGAATATACTCGCGATAGACATAATATAATTCCTCCATCTTTTTTGCTTTTTTCACATCTTCTTTTGCTTTTTTCAGGCAGGGAAAGCAGATTTCATGTGGCTGAATGCCACACACGTAATTGCATGTATATACACGTTAACGTCACAATAATAGTTGATGTGTAATAACATGTCAATACAATATCATATAACTTTTGAAAATTCAGTGCATTTGTTCAACTGATACTTAGTGTTTTGTGGATGTTGCATGAGGATATATACTTTGCCACTGGGCCTATTTACTGTTTCTACAAGATGAAAGAATGGAGAGGCACATGACGAACATGCACCTCTCCGCTTTTTCGCTGCTGAATTAGAGACATTAAAGGGAGAATTAGTATATCAGTTTATAAATTCGAGCACAGAACTAAATGTGCCATTAGCCCCAAAGAACATATTAAGACCCCTTCTAATCAAGAAGGGGTCTTAATATACATGTTTGTAAAATACAACCTCAAGCACCCCGACTTGCGTAAATTAGAGCAACGCAAGTTAGGGGATAATACCGCTTATTAATAATCAAATTCAAGTTTAATCTTATCGCCCCGAAATACAATCTTTGAAAATTCGAAGGGAACTCCAGCCGAATTATAGTTGATGTCGTTCAAAAGAAGAAGAGGATAACCCTTATCGATGCGAAGGAGCTCTGACTCATCCCTTATGGCAATGACTGATTCAAGTGTTTCGTGGACCCTGGTCGAAATCAGTCCATAGTTGTTCTCCAGAATATTGCACAACTGCGTTGTTACAATCTGGCTTTTATCAAAATCGTGGCACAGCGCGTAAGGAAGGTAGGACTCATGAATGCTCACAGGCTCTTCATTAGCGTAGCGGACCCTCTTAATATGAATGATCTGCGCTTTTGGTGACAGGTTTAGCGCCTCAGCTACACGTTTGGGCGCTTCAATGATCTCATAGTTAATTACCTGAGTAGTGATGGAGTAACCTTGTTTCTCGAGCTGCTCCCGAATCCCGACGTAAGCAGGTGAAGTGGTGCTAATCTTGGGCTGTGAAACATAGGTGCCTTTTCCCTGTACACGATAAATGAGACCTTCTTTCACAAGGGTCATCAGCACGGAGCGTGCTGTCATACGACTTATACCGTATGTTTTGCTGAGTTCGTTCTCTGATGGTACAAGCTGAGAAGGTACCAATTCACCCTCTGCTATTTTTGCTCGTATGATGTCCTCCAGCTGGACATATAGTGGTTTGGAACTTGTTTTGTCTAACATAATCTCACTTTTTCGTTGAAATATTGTAGGGGTTTTTTAATGCTATATACATATTTACATATGTATGGATATACCTTTTCGCTACGCTACAAGTTGCAAACGGAGTTTAAAAGAAGAACGCAATTTAATAACGCCCAAAACGAATGAATAGGTAGGACGGGCTAGTAGTAGTTATCGGATACCGCCCTATGCTCTATTTTATTTTGTCCAGAAGAAGTGCATCCTATTATATGCCATTTGCCGGACGCAATTCCGCGTTCAAACATTCCAACTTTATCTCCCGCCAGCCCTTGCGCTTTGTGTTTGGACTATACGGATGCCCGCTGCTTATGAAATACCGCGTCTTTACGGTGCTCTCTCTGGTTACGTCAATCTGCCAATGTGCAGTGCTTTTGCCTCTCAATTTATGCTATAAAATTCTATTATATCTAATATATACCACAGAGCAGTTAATAAATCAACTGAATAAGGTAGAAAAAGTTGAGCAAAATGTTTTCTCTGTGACGTCCCAATCGACGGCGTGCTTGAGCGGCTGAATCGTAAGATACGCAAGCGTTCCGCGAGGCCAATGCCATTAAGATAAGAAAATAACAAAATTCATCACAGGGAAGAGCATCGGTCAAGGCACCATGCTATTTTTACGGGAGCTGGAAAATTATAAAAATCACTTGACAAATAGTGCAATAAATGCAGAAAAGCCTTAATATGATTATTTTGGAGGCTTGGATAATGAATGAATACCCCAATTTCATGGTTTGCGTACGGCTCCGGCATGTTACCGACACCCAGCAGGCGACACTGCAAACCAATTTGCGCACAATCCTCATTTATGAAAGGCTAGAACCATCTTACTGAACCACAATCCTAAAAAATCCAAACGTATATTGGAATTTGTGCAGAAGGTTATTGACAAAGGAAATGATAGATGGTATATTCATATATATACAGGATTGAACAAGGGGATACAAGCAGGGCAGACGGGAGGAAGGTTGCATGAAAACAAAGTCTTTTACAGAGGAACTTAAGGCAGCTAGAGAACACTCCTATGCAGTGGGTGCTTTTAATATCTTTAATGATCTTTCTGCCAGAGCTGTTATCAGTGCTGCCGCGGAGGAGAACTGTCCGTTGATTCTGCAGACATCGGTCGCTACGGTCAAAAAGTTTGGGCCCGCTGAATTGAGCGGAATGCTCAGAAGACTCGCACGGGAAGCACCGGTTAATGTGATCATTCATCTCGACCATTGCAGAGACATTGATTTGGCAAAGGCCTGTATTGATGCAGGCTGGGACTCAGTTATGTTTGATGGATCGAGTTTGGCGATTGAGGAGAATATCAGAATATGCCGTGAGGTCGTAAACTATGCGCATCCAAGAGGAGTGCAGGTTGAAGGAGAGTATGGCAAGATTTTCGGTGTCGAGGATGACATCAATGTAAAAGATGAATCAGGTGTGCTCGCTGATATGGAGGGCTCAGTTCGTTTTGTTGAAGAGTCCGGCATCGATGCATACGCACCAGCGATTGGAACGGCACACGGAGTTTACAAGAGCTCCCCCCGTATTAACTTCGAGCTTGTCAATGCGTTGGCACAGGGACTTGAGACACCCATTGTCATTCACGGGGGTACAGGGCTTGATGAAGCAACTTTCAGCCGCCTTATTCTGGCGGGAGGCGCAAAGATTAATGTTTCAACAGCAATTAAGCATGCATATTTTGATGGCTTTGCGGAATATGTGAGGGAAAATCCCGATAGTGTCGATCCTCTGAAGCTAGACAGAACTCTGGAGGAGAGCATCCTAAATGTCGCCAGAAAGCACATCATCACTTTCCGTAAGAATATGAAGTAAGCTGCCAGTGCCGTTTATCTCAATTCCTACGACTGCTGGAACTGGAAGCGAAGTCACGAAGAATGCAGTCTTCAGATCAAAGATCCACAATCTGAATATTCCGGACGAGGAAATTCCGGGCCTTGCCAAGACCAGCCTCGGAACGAGTATGTCCAGCAATCCTGTTCAGTTTACACAGGAAGAGCGGGAGAAATACCTCGGGCAGTATCTCATGTAAGTTGCATACTGTCCACGCAGGTTATGGCTGGTAGGGCTCTATCTGGCGGCGGTAACAGGGGTTATGCTCCGGTCGTCACCGTCGGACCAATGGTAGGTGGTATGATTGCAGCGGTTCTCTATCGGGATTCCATTGTCGTAGAATCTGTTGCTCTGCAGAGGCGGAAATCATATTGAATATCTTGGATCAAGGGGGAAACGGCTGTATACAGTCAGTTTCCTCAATTTATGAAATTACAAGGGGATTTATTAGCAAGCTTATCGCAACAGATATGGACGCGACTGAACGGGAGCCAATTTGCAAGATAATTAGCGCTTTGAAAATCGCATCATAATGCAATGATGTCACTACGCTTAATGCTTTCCGTGGACACAATCTGGCTCTGATGCTCCATAAGCATGGCTTCCGAGTGAGCTCTAATCAGGTCGTGTCTTATCAGAGAAGATTTATGAATGCAGCAAAGGGCGCGAAGTAATACAGAAAAGACAGGTGAAGTGTAAAATGGCAGACAGAAAAGAGATTGCAGGATTGAAACTGAAGGCTGCACTGTGCAGGAAGAATGTCCTTCGGATGGTAAGGGCAGGAGGACACGGCCATATCGGGGGTGCATTCTCCGCAATAGATGTCGTGACCGCATTATATTTCTACAAAATGAATTCAGACCCAATGAATCCAAAGCTGGAGAGTAGGGACAGATTCTTGCTCTCCGCCGGACATAAATGCCTAGCCCAGTATGCAGTCCTTGCGGAAAAGGGATATTTCGATAAATCAGTACTGGATACGTATGGAAAACTCGGATCATGTATTCCGGGGCATCCCAATATGCATGAGTTACCCGGAGTGGAAGCAAACACCGGAGCGCTGGGACATGGACTGTCCATAGCTACGGGAATGGCAATGGCCGCTCCAAAAGGTGAAGGCCGGTATCAGGTCTACACAGTTACCGGAGACGGGGAGCTTCCTGAGGGTTCCAATTGGGAAGCAGCAGCTGCAGCCGCAAAGTTTGGGTTGGATAATCTGACAGTATTTGTTGATAATAATGGCCTCCAGATCAGCGGAAAGGTCACTGATGTGATGGATTTGTCTCCAATAGAAGAGAAGTTTGCCGCTTATGGCTGGTCAGTGAAGATCATTGACGGCAATGATATGGAAGTTGCTGTTGATACACTGGATAAGTTGCCGCTGGAGAGAGGAAAGCCCAGCATGATTCTCTGCAAGACGGTCAAGGCAAAGGGGCTGTCCTTCGGAGAAAACAAAGTCGAATTCCATTTCTGGAATGCGGATATGGATCTGCTGAATCAGGCAGAAAGAGAGCTTGATGAACAGATTGAAGATTTGAGGAAAGAAGTGGAGGTGCTTCAGTAATGAAGGGCGATATGGTTGATCCTAGAAAAGAGTTTGGAAAAGCGGTCACCGAAGCTGCCGCAGCTAACGGAAGAATCGTTGTTTTTTCAGCAGATAGCGGTAAGAGCTCGGGATTCGCAGATTTTGTGAAGTACTATCCTGATCGCTATTTCGAGTGCGGAATTATGGAACAGGGGATCGTCGGAATGGCAGCCGGAATGGCAACAGCCGGGAAAATACCAGTTTTCTGCGCAATTGCGCCGTTTGTCACGGCCCGTCCTTATGAGATGGTGAGAAATGATATCGGTTATATGGAACAGAATGTGAAGCTGGTGGGCAGAAACTGTGGCATTACTTATTCGGATCTTGGATTCACACATCAAAGTATTGATGATTTCGGGTTAATGCGGTTAATTCCAGGCATGGTTATCCTTGCTCCACAGGATCCAACTGAGATTGACGGAGCGGTAAAAGCGATGCTTGAGTACGAAGGACCAGTTTATATGAGAATCGGAAATCCGAAGATTCCGGTACTATTCGATGAAAAGCCCTTTGTAATTGGTGAGGGATCTGTATTGAAGCCGGGAGACGAGTTGACCATCATCAGTACAGGATCGTCGACCAAATGCGCTCTGGAAGCGGCGGAATTACTTCTGCAAGAAAAAATCCATGCAAGAGTGATTGGCATGCCCACTGTCAGTCCTATAGACAGGGAACTTGTAAGGACAGCAGCCGCACAGACGGGAAGAATCGTGACGGTTGAAGAACACTTCGCGGATGGCGGCCTTGGTACGATGGTGACCGAGGTGGTAAGCGATATGAAGGAAGTGACCGTAAGGCGTCTGGGACTCCCCCATGAGTATGCTATCACCTGTGGCAGTTATGAAAAACTTCTGGAGTATTACAAACTGGACGCGATTGGCATTGCCGAATCGGTCAAGGAATTTCTACATACTTCAGCTTAATAAGTGCCGTATAGATTAATTAAAACGTGAAGAAATAGGTGAAGTAAGAATCTGCTTAAAAAGATAAAAGATAATTATAAGGAGGAGGATATGGAAAGTATTTCTAATTATGTGTGCGATCTTCATGGACACACGAACCGCTCAGACGGAAACGATTCCCCGTTGGAATTCCTGTTACACGCCAAAGAGCGAGGAATGAGGATTGTGGCAATCACGGATCATGATAAGCGACCGCCTGAATCTGTGAATGTTGATGGCAGGGAAGAAGAAATTGTCAGTTATGCTCAATCGCTCGGGGTGAAACTGGTCAAGGGAATTGAGATCTCCTGTGAGACGGAGATAGAAGACTGTCATCTGGTCTGCTTCGGCTGCGACTGGGAAAGCGATTTTTTCCAAGAACTGGATGATTTTACAATAAAGAGCAAAGTGAACAGCTACAGAACTCTGGTCGAAATGCTAAATGAAATTGGAATGCCTATGTCCTGGCAGGAACTTCTGGACAGATGGAATATCAGTGAAAAAGATGTCCAGAAGAAGATGATTTTCAATTTGATGGCAGAAAAAGGCTTTTCGGAAAGCTGGAGCAAAGCAAAGCTGATGGTAAAGCATGATAAACGGCTTTCGATTTTAAGAGAAAAGCCGGATGCAGTCGAAATCATCCACAAGATTCACAGAATGGGCGGAATTGTGATTTTGGCTCACCCATATCTAATGGGTGAGCAAGTCGATTTCCGCGGCAGGCAGATCAGCAGAAATGAATTTATCGATACACTAATATTTGAAGGACTGGACGGAATCGAGGCAAGATATACCTACGATAAAACAAGCTATAACGGAAGGCTGACCAAAGAGGAAATCTATGCAGAAGTGATTGAGCTATACAAAAACAGATTAGCGATTATTTCCGGGGGATCTGATTATCATGCCGACTACATGAACGGTGTAGGGAATCCCAGAGATATTGGAGAGTGCGGGCTGACTGAAAGCGAGTTCTATTCTAACAGAATACTCAGAAAACTGATTAAACAATAAAACAGCTGCCGTTAGCAGCGATTAATTTGAGAGAGATGAGAATCATGAAAATAGCGATTGGCTGTGATCCGAATGCAGAGCATGAAAAAGAGGATCTAATTAAATTCATGAAGGGTAAGAAGTACGGAGAAATCACGGACTTTGGCAGTGAGGATCCGATTTATGCAAATGTTGCAATTCGCGTTGCAGAGGCCGTTGCAAGAGGAGAATATGACCGTGGCATCCTTCTCTGCGGGACTGGACTTGGAATGAGCATTTCTGCAAATAAGGTAAAAGGAGCTTATGCGGCACTTCTTGCGGATATTTATTCTGCGAAAAGGGCCCGTCTTTCGAATGATGCGAACATCGCCTGTATAGGCGCTTTCACATTAGGCAGCAAACTTCGGGAAGAACTTATTGACGCTTTTCTTACAAATGAATTCGTGCCAGGATGCTCTTCTCAGTCTAAGGTGGATGCTTATGTAACATATGACACAGAGCGCGCTTGATAACAAAGGGAGAGCGGAACTAATCTGCTTCTGAATGAAGAGCCGGAGAAATATCTGAATGCAGTCAAGGTATACACGGCTTGATATCCTGGAATTATCAGCATCAATCAGCCTTTCGATAGAACGCGGATAGTATACTAACCTACCTAATATTACCACAAAATAAGCAATAATTCGACTATGGTTATAAAGCTTTTCTTTTTTACCAAGCGGTTGATATAGCATTACGGTCAAGGTTAGCGACAAGCAACGCCGGGTCAAATATCTCCTGTGCATGGCAGCACCAACTTTATGGATTTGCGTACCCGTGAACAGTTCAAAATACTCTATGGTAAAAAAACACTTTGAGACGCTTTTCAATGGAATCGACATGCAGGCTGCACAACCCGGAAAGAGGTAAAAGCGGCATTGCAGTATATGAGATTGTTGAAAAATACCTGTTTTGCAGTAAAATAAAAATGCTGAATTTGATAGATAATTGATTGCCTAAATTCAAGAATAGCGTATGATTATAAAAGAACCACTTGACGTGTAACGCAATATACGTTACAATAAAGCCGAGGAGTTGATCACATGGGAAAAAGTACAACTTTGAACTTGCGGGTCAATCCTGCAATAAAGGAACAGGCGGAAGATGTATTGAAGCAGCTCGGCATACCCATGGCAACCGCTATAGATATGTATCTGCGGCAGATCAGCCTGACCGGGGGTATTCCGTTTGCTGTGTCGTTGCCCAAGGCTCCGGCCGCCCTCAATGCGGACAATATGACCGCTTTGGAGCTTCACGCGGCGCTGAAGGCAGGATATGATGATGTTGAGGCCGGGAATGTACGGGACACTTCTTCTGCTTTTTCCGCTTCTCGGGACAGTCACTAATGAAGCAGTACAATCGCATCGATGCCGCAGTTGAGTCGCTTGATGCTTTTCCGGAACGGTGCAAGCTGTTCGATTCCGAGCCGGAGTTGCCTTGGCGAGTGGCAATAAGTTGCCATAACCCGGAAAGCCGCATGGATGCAAGGTTTTTAACCTGTTATTATTAACGGTGGCAACGTTTTGGCAACACTAATTGCATTATTCATATAAATCATAGGAGCTGCTCTTTTAGATGAACGCGTCCAGCCCTTTGGAAACCGATTAGGAAAACAGCTGGTGGGACATATAACTATGAAAAACCGGAAGTGTTGTTGATATGATAAAAAATAAAACCGCCTTGATTACAGGAGCGTCCAGCGGCATCGGTCTGGAAATGGCAAAGGTTTTTGCCCAACAGAAATATGATCTTATTTTGGTTGCGAGAGACCTTGAACGTCTTAATGCTCTCTCAAAACAACTCTGTTCCGATTACGACGTCAAGGTTGCCGTTTATTCAAAGGATTTAGCGAGGCCCGAGGCAGCGTATGAATTATATAGTGAAATTAAAGACGCGGGACTGACTGTTGACGTCCTTGTCAATAACGCGGGTGTCGGTTTATGCGGATGCTTCAGTGAACTTGATGAGCGGCGCCTAATGGAAATTGTCAATCTGAACATTGTCACGCTTACCCTTCTGTCTAAGTATTTTATCCGGGATATGATTAGCATGAAATCCGGAAAAATACTGAATGTTGCTTCAACAGGCTCGTTTATGGCGGGACCTTACATCTCAGTCTATTATGCATCCAAGGCATATGTGCTCTCTTTGTCGGAGGCAATACGGTACGAGACCAGAAACTCGGGCATTACCGTAACTGCTCTGTGTCCCGGGGCAACCAGAACCAGATTTGCCGACCGCGCCGGAAAGAAAGACTACAAGAATGCAATGGATGCAAAAAAGGTGGCGCAGGCAGGAGTGAACGGCCTGCTGCATGACAAGAAAATCGTTATTCCGGGCGCCGGAAACAAGATTACTTGTTTTGCCACAAGATTGCTGCCGAGAAGTATAATGACAGGCGCCGCCGCAAGGGTGCAGTACGACGCGATGACGCGGTATTAGCCGATACTGACCGGAAACAGGTTTTCCAAAGCTTTCCGCAGGCTTAAGAAAACCGGGGCGTTCATGTTTTTGCGGCGCGGAATTTACCGGACATACTTAAAGAGACCGAAATTGCAATTCGGTCTCTTTAAGTGTATTATAACGGATAGAAAAACGGTTGCGGACACTTCCGATATGCATATGGAAGCGCGTCCGGGGGAGACGATAAGCCTATGTTCACGCTCTTACTTGCCATTATTTACATATCCTTCATCAGTCTCGGACTGCCGGACGCTCTTTTAGGCTCGGCGTGGCCCAGTATGTACCCGCTTTTTCAGGTGCCGGTTTCCTATGCGGGCATCGTCGCGATGATAATTGCGGGAGGCACGATTATTTCGAGCCTCTTCAGCGCAAGACTGATTAACAGGCTCGGAACGGGAAAAGTAACAGCGATGAGCGTACTGATGACTGCGGCGGCGCTTATCGGTTTTTCATACTCGGACTCATTTTGGCTTGTTTGTCTGTGGGCAATCCCTTACGGTCTGGGCGCAGGCTCCGTCGACGCCGCCCTCAACAATTTTGTGGCGCTGCATTACAAGGCAAGGCACATGAGCTGGCTGCACTGCTTTTGGGGCATAGGTGCCTCGCTCGGTCCTTATATCATGGGCTACGGCCTGACGAGAGGCAGCAGCTGGAACTCCGGCTTCCGCATTATATTCTATATCCAAATCGCGCTGACCGCTGTTTTGTTTGTCTCCCTGCCCCTGTGGAAAAAAAGCCTGCCCGCACAGAAAGATGAGCAGGAAAAAACAAAAACTCTTAAGCTGCGGGACATTTCAAGCGTCAGGGGTGTGAAACCCGCGCTTTTTGCCTTTCTCTGCTACTGCGGGCTTGAAACCACGACAGGTCTCTGGGGCAGCACATACATGGTAATGGAAAAGGGCCTTTCCGCGGATGTCGCCGCAACATGGATATCGTATTTTTACTGGGGCATTACAGCAGGACGCTTTATAAGCGGCTTTATAACCATGAAAATCGGAGACCGAAACATGATACGCGCGGGGCAGACCATCGCGCTTCTCGGCACGGTTGTTCTGCTGCTGCCTTTACCGAATTCTGCCCTGTGCGCGGGCCTTGTACTGATAGGGCTCGGCTGCGCGCCGATTTACCCGAGCCTTCTGCACGCTACGCCCGATAACTTCGGTAAGGGCATTTCCCAATCCATTATGGGCTTGCAGATGGCAAGCGCCTATATCGGCAGCACCTTTCTGCCGCCTCTGGCCGGATTTATCGCCGAGCGCGTAAGCATGAAGCTGTACCCGTTTTTCCTTCTCGCAATCGTCCTTATAATGATTTTCATGGCTGAGAGCCTGAACAGCATCAAGCGAAGGCAAGCGAGAGATGCATAGACCCTTTAACAGCAGTAAAGCACCCGCCATCGCCTGAATGACGATAGACGGGTGCTTTCATATTTGGAGTATGCTTGTCAAGCATAATTATGCCAAACGCCGCATCGTTCAGGCGGGATAGAAATTTGTGATAAGTGCCTTCAGCATTTCTGTTCCGCTTGAAAAATAGGTGTGCTGTACAGCCGCCGCAAAACTGATTGTATCATTCGGATATAGAACATAGCTCTGGCCGCCAAAGGTAAGAGTGAGCTCGCCCTCCAGCACCATAACATATTCTTCGGATTTTTCCGAATGACCCTCAGAAACATGACTGCAGCCCGGGTCAAGCTCGATTTGGAAAAGCTCGAAGCTACGCTGAGGAGTGCTTGAATAGTAGCAGTATAACCTGTAGTGTCCCTCATCGTCGCTCTGCACGGCAATATCAGATTTTTTGATTATTGAAGTGTCATGCTCATGCTGTTCCAGAAGCTTGGTGTACGGAACTTTCAGCCCGTTGGCAATTTTCCATACCGTATTTATCGTCGGGTTCGTCTCGCCCTTTTCAATCTGCGACAGCATCACCTTGCTGACCTGAGAAAGCGCCGACAGCTGCCCCAGACTGAGATTACGTTCAGAGCGCAGCCTTTTAAGGTTCTCGGCGATTATTTGATTTATATCCATTAGCTACCTCAAAAGTGTTGACAAATATAATTTGCGATTGTAATATATATCAAACGATTTCGTCTTACGATTGTTTTGTATATTATACGATACTTTAGCAGGGAGCACAAGAAAAACATGACGGAAATCAAATCGAAAAAAGTCTTTCAACAAGCATTTACCGCCGCCTTTCCACATACTATTCCCGTTTTGACGGGCTTCCTCGTTTTGGGAATGGCATACGGCGTTCTGATGCAGACAAAGGGTTACGGCGCAGTATGGGCCGTGCTGATGAGTATGATAGCGTTTTGCGGCAGCATGCAGTTCGTCGCAATTACGCTGCTGACTGCGGCGTTCAACCCGATACAGGCGTTCCTGCTGAGTATAACCGTCAACGCAAGGCATTTGTTTTACGGGCTTTCCATGCTTGAAAAGTACAAGGGTCTGGGAAAAGTACGGGCAGTTCTGATATACACGCTGTGCGACGAGACTTTTTCAATCTCATCAAGCGTTGCTCCGCCGGAAAATATCGACAGGAAATATTTCTACCTTTCGATTTCTCTGTTGGACTATTTCTACTGGGTATTGGGTACTTTTTTAGGGAGCGTTCTGGGCAGCCTCATTACTTTTAGCACCAAAGGTCTGGATTTTGTCCTGACGGCGCTGTTTGTGGTTCTTTTTCTGGAGCAGATGACAAGCAGGGAAAACAAAATATCAGGCATCATAGGACTTGCCGGCACAGGAGCCGGCCTGTTTCTGTTCGGAGCAGAGAATCTGGTCATTCCATCCATGCTTATTATTTTGCTGGTACTGCTGGCGGGGAGGAAAAGAATATGCAGTTGACAGCGGCACAAACGATGATAACGATACTGGCGGTTGCTCTTGGGGCAATGGCGACCAGATTTACACCCTTTTTGCTTTTTCCAGAGAAAAAAGAGCCACCCAAGTTTGTCGCATATCTGGGGAAGGCCCTGCCGCCCGCAATGATGGGCCTTCTGGTCGTCTATTGTTTAAAGGGGGTTTCGGTAATTAACAAGCCGCACGGAATTCCGGAGCTGATAGCTATTGCAGTGATCGTGGCTTTACATATTTGGAAGAAAAATGTGCTTCTCAGCATCGGTGTCGGTACTGTTTTATATATGGTACTTGTGCAGGCGGTTTTTTGTTGAAGCCTCTGGGGGTGAGTGGTATAATCAGTAAAAACATATTCGGAGGTAAAGACTATGGAGTGGAACCTGCTATTCGGAGCGGAGCGTCAGCCCTCGTTTGAGGATATTGAGAAGTACATCAACAACGGACTTTGGCGTGAGCTGAACGCCGCTCTGCAGGCAAACTACAGGGTTTCGCCTCAGTTATCATACAGCAAGTGCTCGGCACAGCCCGGCTGGAACGTTAAGTACAAAAAGGGTGGAAAGTCGCTTTGCACGCTCTATCCCATGGACGGGTTCTTCATTGCGCTCGTCACGATTGGGAACAAGGAGACAAACGAGGCCGAGCAAACGCTCTCGTCTTATTCCGAATACACGCAGTCACTATATAAGAGAACGCCCTTTTCCTGCGGCGGACGCTGGCTGATGATTAATGTCAACGATAAAGCCGTGCTCGACGATGTGATAAATCTGGTAAACATCAGGGTAAAGGCGAAATAGTAATAAAAATACGGCATCAACAGGAGGCAGAATACAATCTACTATAACTATCACGCGAAAGCAAAGCGGCTCATCGCGGAGGGGCATCTCACAGGCCATGAACTGCTTGAGAGCTATAACGGCATCAGCCCATGCCTGCTGCTGTATTTCGACAACAATAAGCCCATGCCGATACGCGAGCACCGCTGGGAGGAATATTTCCCACTGATAAAATAGGCTGGCCCAATAAACTGCGCGAAAAAAACCGAACCCGTCGCCAATGGTGATGAGTTCGGGTTTTTGCTGTATTTCAGCCTTATTTCCCGAGCGCAAGCATGGCGGCCTTACGGCTGTGAATCACGGTGGTATCAAAAACGGGCGTAGGGGTGTCTTCCTGACTTATTATTAGCCCGATTTCCGTACAGCCGAGGATGACGCCCTGCGCGCCGCTGTCTGCCATTTGCGCGATGATACGGAGAAGCTTTTTTTTCGATTTATCCGAGACTATACCAAGGCAGAGCTCATCGAAAATAATCCGGTTGAGAAGCTCAACGTCGTTATCGTCAGGAACAAAAACGTCGATTCCCGCGGCGATGAGTTTTTCCTTATAAAAATCCTGCTTCATGGTGTGTTTTGTCCCGAGCAGCGCGGCTTTTGAAATACCGTTTTCTTTTAATGCTTCGGCTGTCGCCTCCGCGATATGGATGAGCGGAACGTTGAGCTTCGCTTGAACCTGAGGCGCGACTTTATGCAAAGTGTTCGTGCAGATGAGAATGAAATCCGCTCCCGCCTTTTCAAGGTTAACCGCCGCCGCCGCGAGGAGCTCCGCACTTTTGTCCCACTCATTTTTTGACATCAACGCTTCAATTTCATGGAAATCTACGCTGTAAAGTAAAATTTTGGCGGAATGGAGCCCTCCGAGCTGCTGACGTATTGTTTCATTTATACTTTGATAATAGGTAACCGTGCTCTCCCAGCTCATGCCGCCGATTAGTCCGATTGTCTTCATTAGCCGTACTTTCCTTTCGCAGTTCCATATGTGATTTTTGAATTACTATAACTCCTGAAAGCAAATAAAGCAATATGCCGTATTGAAAACCCGGCATATTGCTTTATTCTGTTAAGGAATAAGAATTCCGAGCTTTCAATATCCGCGAACAGGCTGCGGAAATGAGTAACGATTCAAGTCAATATCTTGGAGGACCGGGAGGGCGTCCCGGAGGACGTCCCGGAGGGGGACCGGGCGGTTTCCACGGAGGGCGCTGCGGCCACCGCCGTCTGCAGGGCCCCCAAGGAAAGAAATAGCAAAAAGGATTCCATCTGCTCATTATAAAGCCTCCTTCTACGCACATATTATGCCGGCTGTCATTAGGAGGATAATTATATGAGCATGGCGCGGCATCCTGCTAATTTGACCCTCGGATGCGAAAAAAATACTGTGGATTTTCCGCTCGGCTATGCTATAATAAAGCCGTAAAATGAAGCTGGAGCATTAAACCGCGGCTTTCACATTTTCCAGGTTAATCCGGCTGCGAGGCTCGATTATATAACATTTATTAAAGGAGATCGCTGTTTGAAGAAGAACAACACCTTGGAGATTGTTGGCTGACCGGGAGGTTTGCGTAAATAATCTCACACAAACCTCCCTCGATTGAGTGTCAACAATTAAAGGAGGATTGAACATGAAAAACGACTATACGATTCGTCCGGAAACAAAAGACGACTACAGAGAAGTTGAAAACCTGACACGGGAGGCCTTCTGGAATGTTTACCGTCCGGGGTGTCTCGAGCACTATGTTCTGCATTGCTATCGCGACAGGGAGGATTTCATACCCGAACTGGACCTTGTTATGGAGAAGGACGGCAAAATCATCGGTCATGTGATGTATGCCCGCTCTGAAATCAAGGCGGACGACGGCAGAACCGTTCCGATCATGACTTTCGGTCCCATCAGTATTGCGCCCGAGTATAAGGGCAGGGGTTACGGAAGCATACTTTTACGGTATTCAATGGACAGCGCAAAGAAACTCGGCGCGGGCGCGCTTGCAATAACAGGCAATATCGGCTTCTACGGCAAATCGGGCTTTGTTGTGGCCAGCACAAAGGGAATTCACTATTACGCGGAGCTGAGGGAGAATGAAGTCCCGTACTTTCTGATTAAGGAACTGGACGACGGATTTCTGGACGGAATCATCGGCGTATACCAAGACCCGGAAGGGTACTTTGTCGACGAAAAGGAAGCGGAAGCATTTGACGCAAACTTTCCGCAGAAGGAAAAACTGAAGCTGCCCGGGCAGCTCGTATAATACCAAACGCAATAAGGAAGGTGATGGGTTCGGCTCATCACCTTCCTTATTATGCAGCTTAGCCGACTGTCGCGGGGAAACGGACTTGCTGCCTCCTCTTACTTGCATTTGGAAAAATCCACAGGGAGAGGGTTCACAACGGGTGACTAAAATATTTTGAAAGAAAATTTTAAATGCCCCTTGCAAATAATTTTTAATAGATTTATCGTATTTTTTAAGGATATCCTTTAGAACAAAATAAAGGAAACGGATGGTATGAATCAAGAAAAAATCACAGAGCTCAATCGAGTGATTTGCCGCGACTACGGCAATATCGCTGGTATGGTCGTGCAGAAAAACGGCAAAACGGTATATGAGGGGTACTTCAACGGATACACTGCCGAGCGCGCCCTTCACGTGTTTTCGGTGACGAAGAGTGTTATAAATGCGCTTATCGGCATTGCCATGGATAAAGGCTATATCAAAAGCGTTGACCGGAAGGTGTTGGAGTTTTTCCCGGATTACACGGTGAAACGCGGAGAAAAGACGATACGGAGCGTCACGATACGGGACATTCTGACCATGACCGCGCCGTATAAATATAAGTCGGCGCCGTACACGAAGTATTTTACGAGCGAAAGCTGGGTAAAAGCCTCTCTGGATTTGCTGGGCGGCAGGGGAGAAATCGGCAAGTTTCGTTATGCTCCCCTCATTGGGCCGGACATACTGACGGGTATACTGGCAAAGGCAACAGGCCGACCCGTGCTCGATTTCTCCCGCGAGAACCTGTTCGTGCCGCTGGGCATCCATGTCGACCGCAACGTGGTGTTTCAAAGCAAGGACGAGCAGCTTGCCATTATGACAAAAGAAAGTAATATCAGCGGCTGGGTTGCCGACCCGCAGGGGATAAACACGGCGGGCTGGGGTCTTTTCCTCACGCCTACGGAGATGGCAAAGATCGGTCAGTTGTACTTAAACCGCGGCGTATGGAACGGAAGACAGCTCGTTTCCGCCCAATGGATCGGCGAGAGTACAAAGGAGCACAGCCGCTGGGACGAGCTGGGGCTAAAGTACGGCTACCTGTGGTGGATTATCGATGAAGAAGAACGCAGTTACGCGGCCTTGGGCGACGGCGGAAACGTGATATATGTGAATCCGGCGAAAAACCTGGTCGTTGCTATCGCTTCGCTGTTCGTGCCGCGTCCTAAGGACAGAATCGCTTTTATCAAAGAATATCTTGAACCGATGTTTGAAAATCAGGAGTGAACGAGCATGAGTAATATAACGTCCTGTGGGAATATGTTCAGCAGCGCGGCGAGGAGTCCTTCCGCCTGACCTTTGATGGGCTCGAAAGCATTGCCGGAGTGCCGCTCGACCACTCCTTTTTGACTTACAAGAAGGAGCTCGCGGCATACGGGTATGAGGTCGGAAAGATTTCCATGAAGGGGCGGACGGTACTGTTCAGTAAAACGGACTGAAAGAAAAGCGCCTCCATTCTTATCGGATCGGCTGCAGTCCTGCCGACGCTTTGCTCCTTAGTTCCAGATACGGCCGCGGGGGATGATTTTCATCAGGCAGATATCATTTCCGGATTTAGTGCTTTTCAGCAGCTTTACGTATACAGGGCACCCGAAGACCTTTTCAAAAAGGACCTTGTTGCATTCCGTGGCACACTGGCACCATGTTTTTGTCTCCAATTCATCGACGTCGGCGAGCATTGGGAAGAGGCAGACTAAAAATTGATAAAAAAATGTGGTGCTTTTCCGAAAACTGCAATATAATCTCAAGTTAAGATGTACAAATCAGATGGCGAAAACGTGAAAACGCTGTGATTAAAGCGCTTACATATGAGCGCTCAATCACTGGCGCGCATATGTCGCTTATTTTCAGAGACGGAAGCGGCTGCAGGCAATTTGTGTGCAGGCCATAACGGCACTTTCAAAAGAATATAAAGAATTGCACGGATGATTTCTACCGACAGGGGTGGGGTAAAATGGAAAACGGGTTGGATTTGTTTTTAGACCAATCACAAAAAATGCTGATGACGCCGCAGATGCGATTGGCTTTGGAAGTACTAAAAATGAACAATCTGGAGCTGCTGGAGTGTGTTCAGAACCAGATGGAAATGAACCCGATGCTCGAAGTAATAGAGGTTGAAAGGAACACCGGAGACAGCTCTAAGTTTTCCGACAGCTTTGAAGAAGAGCAGACGGACGACGACGAGACATATAAGACTTCATTTCAAGAAAGAACCATGACCGGTAAGGCGGATTTGCTGAGCTTTGCTCCCGATAAATCAATGACCCAGCCTTCCCTGCAGGAGCACCTGTTATTTCAGCTTCACACAGCAGGCCTCAATAGTGAACAAGTTGCAATTGGTCAGTACATTATCGACAATATTGATGATAACGGTTACCTGAGAGTCAGCATATGGGATGTTGCCGAAAATCTGAATGTGTATCTCGACGACGCCGATGACGTTAAAAAGCGCATTCAAGCGTTTGATCCACCCGGCGTTTGTTCCGCTGACCTAAAGGAATGCCTGCTGAATCAATTGAAGCTTGCAGGCTGCGACGACCCCGGCGTTCTTGACCTGGCTGAGCATTATCTAGACGATCTGGGCGCCAATAAAATTACAGCAATAGCAAAAAAAACAGGGATGACTGTCAACGAGGTGGTTCAAAAATCCGAAATAATCAAAAGCCTTGAGCCAAAACCGGGCAGGGGCTTTTACAGCAGCGGTTGGACCAAGTACATTTTTCCGGATGTGCTGGTAGTAAAAAAAGGCGGAGGACTCGACGTTCAGCTAATCGAAGAGCAGCTTCCTCCTCTCGGAGTAAGCCAGGCCAATCGTCAGATGGTAGCAGAAGGGCTAAAAGAATTCAAAGAGTATAGCTTTTATCAGAATGAAATCAAAGATGCCGAGTGGTTTATAAAGTGTCTGGAGCAGCGGAAGAATACCCTAACAAGAGTTGTTCAATGCATTGTGAAAAAACAGGCCGCTTTCTTTGAAACGGGGCATGATTCCTTGAAACCCCTTACCCTTAAGGAGGTCGCGCAGGAACTGGAGCTCCATGAGTCCACTGTCAGCAGAGCGGTCAGCGACAAGCATCTTCAATGCAGCAAAGGCCTCTTCGAGCTGAAGTACTTTTTTTCGGGCAGGCTTATTCAGGAGGCGGGAGGCGACTTGTCCTCGCGTGACGTAAAAGATGCGCTGAAAAAAATAATAGATTCGGAGGAAAAGGCCAGTCCGCTGAATGACGGTCAGATTGCGGAATTACTGGCAGAGCAGGGTACGGGTATCTCCCGCAGAACCGTTGCGAAATACCGTTCCGAACAAAATATTCCCGCAGCAGAAAGAAGAAAGCGGTACTAAAATTAGAACTCAGGATTTACAATGAAGACAACTTGTAAATCCTGAGTTTTAATGTGTTTTTAGGGAATTTCTATGCGGAATAACTCTGGCTCCCGCCAAAACTAGTTGCAAAAGCCCGCTGAACTGCTATAGTAAAAAGTATCAATATGGTAATAAAATATCAGGATAGCGGACGCGCCTGATAAAATATTCCCACTAGTGTCAAAAATACCCGCCCTTCGCGGTGCTTTTCAGGCTGGCACGTTAATTGCATTATATAAAAATGGAGACATTGCAATCAATCGGCAGCAGTTTCTTGAAAAGACGTAGAGCTTGATGGTAATTACGAAGTGGCATGGGTGTTAAATAGCAATCAGGCGGTCGCCTATACTTATATAGAAACGGAAAGGAAGTCGGGCTTATGAATGAAGGTTTTGTCTGTAATAAGATAGTATTCAGGCACAAGAAAGGGCTGCACGCCAGAGTTGCGGCAATGGTGGTGCAAAAGACCTACGAACTCCAGAATAAGTATAACGTTCAGCTTTACATTCAAAGTATGCACTCGGAAAAAATCCCTTTAAGCAGCCTGCTAATTTTGACGTCCATGAAAATCCGACCCGGCGATGAGGTTTATATCATCGCGGAAGGGGAAAATCCGGAGCTGGCGGCGGCCGAAATGCAGACCCTTCTGGAGAGCGATTTCGCGATCACGGATAATTCTGCCATTCAAAACATGGATACCCTTTTGCAGGACAATGTCGCAACGGCGGAGCAAATCTTCAACAGCATCGCCAATGGCTTGATTGTCGTAGACGAAAACAACCGGATTACATTATTCAATCCTGTGGCGGAAAGAATTTTCAGGATGCACGCACGGAGCGTTATGGGCAAGGACGTCACGGAAGCTATCCCGGGGACGGGATTGGACAGGACAAATCTGACACATGAAGCGGAAATCGGAACCCGGCAAAGCGTCGGACATTCTATAATTGTCAAGAATGTTACGCCCATCATGGTGGAGGGCGTATCAAAGGGAGCCGTATGCACCTTCGAGGACATCTCAAAATTCGCAAAGATTTCCTGGCAGCTAAAAGAAGTCCGGGAACTAAAAGAAAAGTACCTGCTTACCCTGGAGTCCATGCAGGAGGGAATCTGCGTTCTTGATAAGGAAGGTCAGATCACTTACGTTAATCCGGCTTATCTGAAAATACTGGGAAAGGAACAGGAGCAGCTGATCGGCAGAAAAATCGACGAAATCTCTCCGGACGGAGCAAGGAGCAAAGTGCTTCAAACAGGGAAGCAAATTCTGGGCTGTATCAGTAAGAAAGCCAACGGTGTCACCACGATTGCCAATGTCAATCCCATTATCGTCGACGGAGAGATACTCGGAGTAGTTTCCGTCGTTAACGATATCACTGAAATGCAGAATCTCATGGACAGGCTGAATAAGGTCTCCGCGAAGGCGGAGTATCTGGAGCACGAGCTTATGAGAACCAAAAAGCCGGGGCCGGCTTTCGGAAAAATCATTGGCGCCAGCTGTAAACTAAATGACGCCATGGTAGTCGCGGCCAAGGCCGCCGAGGGCATTTACACTGTCATGATCAGGGGAGAAAGCGGAACAGGAAAGGAACTGTTTGCCGAGGCCATTCATTTTTCAAGCCCTAGGGCTTCGGGACCCTTTATTCGCGTAAACTGCGCAGCCATACCCTCCACATTGCTGGAAAGCGAACTTTTCGGGCATGAAAAGGGTGCGTTTACAGGCGCCATCAAGACAAAACTGGGGAAATTTGAGCTCGCGAATAAAGGAACCATTTTTCTTGATGAAATCGGAGAAATGGAGAAGGACATGCAGGCAAAGCTCCTTAGGATTATTCAAAAGAGGGAGTTTCAAAGGGTTGGCGGGGAAGAAACCATACAGGTTGACGTCAGAATTATTGCGGCAACAAATCAAAATCTGGAAGAGCTTGTAAGGCGGGGCGGGTTCCGCGAGGATTTATATTACAGGCTCAACGTTATTCCGATTATTCTGCCGGCTCTTCGGGAGCGAAAAGAGGATATTCCGCAGCTTACGGAGGCCTTTATTATGAAAATCAGCAAAGAGCTCGGGAAGGGCGCCATAGGAATTAAAAGCGACGCTATGGAGGCGCTTCTGAGATATGCCTGGCCCGGCAATGTCAGGGAACTCGAAAATGTTCTGGAAAGAACCATGACTTTATTGGACGGAAACGATATCGAGGTCAAGGATCTGCCCAGCTATATACGGGACGAGGTCATGGAAGCAGAAACAAAGACTCCCGGAAGCTTCCTCAATGAGAACAGCGTTATTTTGCCCTGGGACGACTATGAAAAAATTATAATTAAAGCTGCACTTGAACGGTACGGCAGCTATAATGCGGCGGGAAAGGCCCTTGGGCTTACCCATAAAACCATTGCTTCGAAGGCCCAGAAATATGGTATTGAAAAGACTGTTGCATGGGATAAAGTATCAGAGCAGGAAATAAGTATCAGCTGAAACGGACAGGCTGATAAATAATCGCAATACGGATTTTGAAATCAAGTAAAAACCCGGTTCGCAGCGACAATTTAATCTGGCACACTTCTTGCTAGACATATGAGTGAAATTAAACTGAATACATGAAAGAGGGATTACCTGATGAATCAAATGTTTCTTACAGCGATAAATACTGTAAAGCAATCGATTGATACGAACAAGGATTTTCTGACAAACCTGGACGGAGCAATAGGGGATGCCGACCATGGCATCAACATGGCGAGAGGTTTTGAAGCAGTCATGGGAAAGCTTAACGCCGAGCCGGATATCGATTTGTCCGCAGGACTTAAAAAAATCGGAATGGCTCTGCTTTCCAGCGTCGGAGGAGCTTCGGGACCGCTGTACGGTACGGCCTTCATGCGGGCGGCGATACCGGCGGTCGGGAAAACTACCGTCGATGCGCAGCTCGCCGCAGAAATGCTTCTCGCCGCGACTGAGGGAATTAAGGAAAGAGGAAAGGCTGTCCGCGGAGAAAAGACCATGATTGATGCTCTGGAGCCTGCATACGAAGCAATGGCGAAAGGTATTCAAGACGGCAAAAGTCTGTTGGAATGTCTGGAATCAGCTTGCAGCGCGGCAAAAGAGGGCGTGGAATACACGAAAACTATTATTGCTAAAAAGGGAAGGGCAAGTTATCTGGGCGAGAGAAGCATCGGACATCAGGATCCGGGAGCGACCTCGTCGCTGCTGATTTTAGAAGCCTTAACCGATTTCTGCCGCAAAAACGGATAGGGGGCAGCGGAATGGTTGGAATTGTTGTTATATCTCACAGTGCCAAGGTTGCGGAAGGCGTCAAAGCCATGGCTGACCAGATGGCGGATAAAAGCGTCAGTATTATTGCCTGCGGCGGAATTGAAAATGGAGAACTTGGGACGGACCCCATGAAGATCATGGAGGCGCTTATCAGAGCAAACAGCGGTGACGGGGTCGTTGTGCTTGTCGATCTCGGAAGCGCTGTGCTGAGTACGTATACGGCATTGGAGCTTCTTGACAAGGAGGAGCGCCGCCTTATTAAAATTGCGGATGCGCCTCTCATTGAAGGCGCCATCTGCGCTTCGGTGCAGGCTTCCGGCGGGTTCTCGGTTAACGAGGTTGCTGCTGCGGCGGAAAGCGCCCGTTCAATGCTGAAATTATAAATCAAGATCAATGCGTATTAAGCTGTCAACGACACAGACAGGGCATTTTAGGAGGAAAACTTGTGGTTCAAGAAAATATGGTTTTGACAAATGAATTGGGTCTCCACGCAAGACCGGCGTCGGCTCTGACAAAAATTGCTTTAAAATATAAAAGCAATGTAACACTGCAGGGGAACGGTAAAACCGTTGACGCAAAAAGCATAATTATGGTAATGACTATGGGGGTAAAAGGCGGCTGCCCTCTTATTGTCATCGCAGACGGTCCGGATGAGCTTGAATGTATGGCGGCTATACAGGACTTGGTTGAGAACAAGTTTTACGAAGAGTAGGAGCGGGACATGGCGGAAATCATCAAAGGAAAAGGCGCTGTACCGGGTGTCGCCGTAGGGACGGTATTAGTACTCAGTACCGACCTCAACAAGGCACTTGCAAAATATGCGCAGGCCGCCCCGGAAGTTGAAGAAAAGAAGTATTATGCGGCACAGCAAACGGTTGCCGATGAGCTTGAAGAATCAGTGAATAATGCCAGGGGCAAGGACAAAAAGGAGCAATTGGCTATTCTGGAGACGCATCACGGCATAATTTTGGATCCTGTCCTCAGAGCAGGCATAGTGGAGAAAATCCGGCAGCATATGGCTGCGCCTCTTGCCGTTTTGAAAACAAGTGAAGAAATGGCGCAAATGTTTGCCGATATTGAGGACGCATACCTGAGGGAACGGGCGGCAGATATCAAAGATGTCGGGAAAAAAATCGTGCATGAAATGCTGGGTATCGGACAGCCGGACTTTGAGCGGGAAAATCTCATTATCTGCGGAGAAGAAATCGACCCCTGCGTTATTGCCGATTTACCCGACGGTAAAGTTACAGGGGTAATCATCGGACACGGAAGCACGACCTCCCATGCCGTCATCATTGCCAAAGCTAAAGGGATTCCGACGGTCGTAGGACTTGGACAAGCGGTTAAACGTATTGAAAACAATACGCGGATAGTGCTGGACGCAAATCAGGGGACCGTAATAATCAATCCTGATGAGGGCACCTCGGAAAGCTATACTGAGAAAGCAAAGAAGGAACTGGAATTAAACCAATACTACTTAAGTCTTTCCGAGCTTCCGGCCGTGACGCTTGACGGGACCGGCGTTACCCTGGCTGCAAATATCGGTAACCCGAAGGATATCGATAATGCGCTTAAATACGGCTGCAACGGCGTGGGACTGTTTCGAACCGAATTCGTTTTCATGGGAAGAGAAACTCTCCCGACCGAAGAAGAACAGTATACGGCCTACAAATATGTGATTGAAAAGTGCAGCGGCAAGCTTTGTGTTATAAGAACTATGGATATCGGCGGGGATAAACCCCTGCCGTATCTCAACATTGAAAAGGAAGAAAATCCTTTTCTGGGGTGGAGAGCTATCAGGATCTGCCTTGAGCGGACAGATATTTTCCTCACGCAGATCAAGGCCATTCTGAGGGCAGGAGTTTACGGCAACGCAGCCATTATGCTGCCTATGATTATCAGTATGGAAGAAATACTCGGAGCCAAGGCGATTATCCGGCAGGCTATGTCGGAGCTCGAAAGCGAGGGCAAAAAATATACCTCGCAGATACAGGTCGGAATTATGGTGGAAACGCCGGCGGCCGCTCTGATGACACCGGTTCTAGCCAAAGAGTGCGACTTTTTCAGTATCGGAACCAATGATTTAACTCAGTACACCCTGGCGGTAGACCGTGGTAATCCGAGTGTCAGCAAACTTTACAGCCCCTACCACCCGGCGGTTCTGAACTTGATTGATACCACCGTACGCGCGGCGCATTCAAACAATATATGGGTGGGCATGTGCGGCGAAATGGCAGGGGACCCGGTCGCTTCCCGGCTGCTGCTTGCTATGGGCATAGACGAGCTGAGCATGAGCGCCCCCTCCATACCTAAGGTCAAGGAAAAAGTCAGAAGCATTACGCTTGACAAAGCCCTTGTAACAAGAGCGCTGTCACAGCTTAATGCCGATGAGGTCACTAAGCTATTGGTCTGATTTCCGCGGGGGCTGCGAGTCCTCCGCCGTATATCAGGCGTTTCTAGGAACAGTCCTATGACTGTTCCTAGTTTTTTTGGGGAGGCAGAAACGAGGCATTTCTTTAGTACCTGAGGCGTTTTAAGAGATGACAGCCGCGCAGCTCGGGGATAAACAGTTAAAAATAAAGAAAAAGTTTGCTTCTGCTGAGTAAAATACTGAATATGCCCGGAAACAGCGTTAACTGATTACACAATGATAAATAATCACAGCCATAGAAAATAGTATCATAGGCAAGCGTCCGCCTTGATAGATTCTTCCAACGGGCAGAGAAATAAGCGCCAAAAAAGCGCCTGTTGCGGCAAAAAAACATCTGGCACGCTTCTTGCTCCTTATATAGATGAAAACGCGATTTTCAAAAATAATCAGGGAGGCCGAAAACATGAAAAAAATTATTAACAAACCAAGCGCTGTCGTAGACGAAATGCTAAAAGGAATCGTTGCGGCTCATCCACAGTATGTGCGTCGGGTGGAAGGATTTGATGTCCTGGTACGTACAGGCTCACCGGCAAAGAAGGTTGCATTGGTCAGCGGAGGAGGAAGCGGGCATGAACCCTCTCACGGCGGCTTTGTTGGCAAAGGCATGCTTGACGGCGCAGTTGCCGGAGCGGTCTTCACCTCTCCGACACCCGATCAGGTGTTTGAAGCAATAAAAGCGGTTGATGGCGGAGAAGGGGTGCTGCTGGTCATCAAAAACTACACCGGCGATGTTCTGAACTTCGAAATGGCGGCTGAGATGGCAGAAGCGGAAGGAATCAAAGTTGAAAAAGTCATCACTAACGATGATGTCGCTGTTGAAAACAGCACCTGGACAACCGGCCGCAGAGGTATCGCCGGAACGCTATTTGTTCATAAGCTTGCAGGTGCCAAGGCAGAGGCAGGCGGAAGCCTCGCGGAAGTAAAAGCAGTTGCCGAAAAAGTAATTGCCAATGTGCGCTCGATGGGCATGGCACTCTCGCCCTGCACCGTACCCGAAGCCGGTAAGCCCAGCTTTACACTTGCCGAAAACGAAGTGGAAATAGGAATGGGAATCCATGGAGAGCCCGGCACTCACCGTGAAGCTATCCACACTGCCGACGAAACCGTTGACCACCTGCTCGGAAAGATACTTGCAGACCTGACTTTGGTGTCCGGCGACGAGGTTGCCGTTATGGTAAATGGCCTCGGCGGAACGCCCCTTATGGAGCTGTATGTTGTAAATCGCAGGGTTGCGGAGGTTCTTGAGTCCAAGGGCGTTAAGACGGTCAAAACTTATGTCGGCAATTTCATGACATCGATTGAAATGGCGGGATTCTCGATTTCCGTTATCAAATTGGACGCCGAGATGAAGCAGCTGCTGCTCGATCCGGCAGACACGCCCGCGTTGGTGCAGTTCTAAGAACATTCCGGTAGCAAATCAATATAAAAGAACGTATTGGGAGGAATATATATGAAACGACATATCGGAACACTTATCGGCGCTGCAATCGCCGGAATCTTTGTGTTTTCTATTTGGGGTAAACTTGTTGGCGCATACGGCCTGATGGGCGGATGGCTCGCGGCAATGGTCACCATCGGCGTGGCTGCAATCATGAACCATGACGCCGGCGTCATTTACAACCCGGAAGGCGGCGTATGGATAGACCAGGCTGTGGGTATCGCTGTCGCCGGTACCATGATGGGTGTATTTCAGGGACTGAGCATCGTCAGCGCACTTCCGACCCTCGGGCTCGTCGCAATCGGTGCAATTTTCGGCGGCATTGCGGCAGGCATGGTGAATGACGCAATCAGCGCAAAGACTAAAGCCAAGGCATCAAAAAATGCTACCGTATAAAAAACTGGAGGTGTAGAAAATGACAACAACTGCGATAGTTACAACTATAGCCGCGGGTTTTATATTCCCGTTTGTACTAAGCTTCGTATGGGGGAGAATCGCCGGACAGGGCAAAACAATCGGAATTCTGGTCTGCGGCGCTTTCATTATCGGAATGGGCTGGCTTTTGAACCATGGCGCCGGCGCCATTGTCCAGGGGGAAAACGCACCGTGGGTCGATCAGGCGTGGGCCGTCGGCATCGGGTTAATCGCTAATGGCATTTACAATAAAGGGAGCTTCAAAAAGTCTGTTCCGACCCTTTTTGCATCAATTATCGGAGGAGTACTGGGAGGCTTTATTCTCTCTTGCCTTCCCTGATGCACTTTAGGACTAATTAAAACGGGTTTTACAGAGTATTCAGAAATCAGAGGTTAAGTGTCAATGCTTATTTGGTTAGCGAGAATTGGAAGCAGAATTTGAGCATTCACAAATGACTGTGATTGAAATAAATGACCGCTTTTGACAAACCTAAACCGATTTCGAATGAAATAGCCGCGCTTAATAAATTAGGCGCGACTATTTTCATATATGTTTTCTGGAATAGGGAAAGCAGGCAGAGTCTGATGCTTTTTGCGCTGCCACTGCGGCTGCCCAATCTAGGACCCCAGAGAACTTTGTATGAAAGTGAATTGCAGGCATCCTTACATGCGAAGAAAACTTAAAAGCAAAAAGTATCGAGTGTCCACATCAAACCATCAGGTTTGTTAAGAACACTCGATATGGTCCGAGTGACAGGTTTCGAACCTGCGGCCTCGTGGTCCCAAACGCGTGTCTGAGCTTTCAGGAAACGCTTTTACGGCGTGTATCGTGCTTTGCTGCCCTGTTTGCTAAGACTCCGCTTACTTTCCGGCACTTTCGTAACCTAATGGTTTCAGCTGGAGCTTTCGTTAACTGGGATGAAAATTGGGATGGATTCTGTATATTAAAAGATGTGTCTCGATTTTACATGCTGTAAGAGGAAAAAAATTGTGGCTATTTTTATGCGACCACCCACCTCGCCATGCGGTGGGGAAATGTATCATAAAGACGCAGAACAATAATTTAATCCCTTCTCATACACCATGCCATGGCTGACGATCGGCAAAATATCAACAAAGCATTCGTCGAATTACTCGGCATTCTTGCCGATAACGGCAATTATATTTAGGAAGTTGAAACGATTGTGTAATAACGCTTTTTAGCCGATACCAGCAATAATCTTTCTCTGGATATTCGAAAACTTCTGTGATATTGTTCCTTGCTGACAGGAGGCGAGGAAATGCAGGAAATTACAGTCGGCGAGTGGACGGATCGATGGTTCATGGACCACGTCTGCCGCTGGAACGCCAGCACCGAGGGCGGTTACCAGAATCTAATTTACAGGCACATCATTCCCGACATCGGAAAAAAGAAGCTGAGCGAGCTAACAAAGGAAAACGTGCAGTCGTTCTACGGGCGGCTTGTCAACAATGGGTTGAGTACCCGAAGCGTCTGGTGCGTACACCTGCTTCTGCGGAGGGCTCTGGATGAAGCCTGCAGGGAGCGGCTTATCGAGTACAATCCAGCGAA
>Ga0074193_1000919_pt1 | contig 42194 bp, 39 predicted proteins | sample EPASupsiteHSE605_FD_64523 | JGI IMG/M metagenome (GOLD analysis project Ga0074193, IMG submission 64523) | Bioremediated contaminated groundwater from EPA Superfund site, New Mexico - Sample HSE6-05 | ecosystem: Environmental > Aquatic > Deep subsurface > Groundwater > Contaminated ...
AGCGTGGATTGCTTAAGCTGGCGTAATCGAAAGCGCATGAATGACGAACATCGGAAAGCCGTATGAGGGAAAACCTCACGTACGGTTTGATGAGGAGAGGCTGGTAGTCCCAGCCTTTCACTCTACCAGGCAAGGGTGCAGGCAAGTGCAGGCAAGGGGACGGTTCTTTTGCCTGCATTGAATAAAGGGGAAACAAGGGGAAGATTCTCTTGTTCCCCTTTCGCGTTGACCGATAAAGACCTATATTGTAAGATTATACCATTGGAAACAATTGTCCAATAATTGCTCTAAGTGGGGAAGCCATAGTATTGATGAGAGTGAATTCAAAGGGAATGCAAGCATACTGGATCTTGGTTGTGGACTATCATATGGTGAAACTGGTTATACAGAGTTAGCTAACTTAAGGATCTGACAGGCAAGGGGACAGTTTTTTTGGAATGCAATGCCATCCTGTAGTACAAATATGATATAGGACGGTGGTTAATGATGACCAGGCAGGCACGCAAACTAAGCAATACCGGAATTTATCACATTATTATGCGAGGCAATGAACGGAAAAATGTCTTTCCGGACAGCAATGACAAGCAACGTTTCTTGGATGGTATTAAAGCAAAAAAGAAGGAATCCAGTTTTTTGTTATACGCTTACTGTTTAATGGATAATCATGTGCATTTATTATTAAATACAAACCATGATGATTTAGCAGAAACGATGAAGAGCATAACAGTGCGTTATGCTTCTTTCTATAACTGGAAATACAATAGGGTAGGACATGTCTTTCAAGACCGGTTCAAAAGTGAGCCCGTTGAGAATGAGCGACAATTGCTAGCTGTCATTCGATATATCCATAATAATCCGGTTAAAGCAGGTATGGTCGATAAACCTGCTGACTACGAATGGAGTAGTTTTTCAAACTATATTCAGCTGGTTGGTACAACCTGGTTAGACGTAACATTTGTCTTAGGATTATTCGCTAACGACCAAAAGGCAGCGGTCAACGAATTCGACAAGTTCTCAATGGAAACGGACGATACACCTTTTCTTGATTGTGAGGCTGAGAAGCCAATACGTACTTTGGTGGAAGGTAGAAGGTATCTGAAGAAATATCTAGAGAACAGGGCAATCGTAAAGGGAATTGGTCAGATTAGGGAAGACAAACAGTTAAGAAGTGAAGTTATTAATCACCTTCGGACCCAAACAGGACTATCCCAGCGAATCATCGCGATACTCCTTGAAATCAACAAAAGTACGGTTGAACGCAGCAAATAAATGCAGGCAAAAGAACCGTCCCCTTGCCTGCTACGGGTTAAACCTGTAGCCGGTGCCCCATATGGTCTCGATATACTCGGGGGATGAGGGGTCCTTTTCTATCTTCTTGCGCAGCTTTTGAATGTGAACTGCTACGGTAGCCGTATCTCCTGCATATTCGTCTTCCCAGATGGTGGTAAAGAGATGCTCTTTGGTAAAAACGCTGTTGGGATTTGTGGCAAAAAAGAGTAACAGTTCATATTCCTTGGTCGTAAACTGAACCTGTTTGCCATTAACGAAAACTTTATGAGACGCAGTATTTATCTCCAGGCCGCGATGATTAATAATCTCGGGAGTAGTATTTTTGCCCCGGAGGCGTTCATATCTGGTTATGTGTGATTTTATTCTAGCCATAAGTTCAGCGGGGCTGAAGGGTTTAGTCAGATAATCATCGGCTCCGAACTCTAAGCCTCTGATTTTATCAATATCATCATTTCTAGCCGAGACCACCATAATCGGTATTTCTAGTCTTTTCCTGACTTCCTTGATGATTTCGAACCCGTCCTTTTGCGGCAGCATCAAGTCAACTATTAAAATATCATATACCCCGGAAACCGCCTTCTTAAGTCCTGCAGCCCCATCGCAGGAAATATCAACTTTGTACCCGTTGAGCTGCAGATAATCACGCTCCAGTTCGGCAATATTAACATCATCCTCAATAATCAGCACACTTTTCATAATTAAACCCCATTCTCCGCTGCCAAAATAGGAAAACATATCGTAAAACACGAACCGGTCTCGGCAGAGCTGTTTACCAATATCTTACCCCCCTGGGCTTCGATCAGTTCCTTGGCGATGGCTAACCCCAGACCGGTACTCATTAAGTCTTTGGATCGTTCATTATCAATACGATAAAATCGCTCAAAAATGTAGGGGAGTTTTTCCGAGGTTATGCCAGGGCCATTGTCGGTGATGGCCAGGCAGGCGGTGTTATCCTTCCGGTATAATTCTACGCCTATTTTCAAATCAGTCTCGGGACCATATTTTACGGCATTGCCTAGGATATTCTTGATGGCCTGGTGCACCCGTTTACCATCGATACTGACAGAAGAGTCCTGATCCATTTTATCCTGGTAGACAAACTCAGCGCCTATATCTTCAAGTTCGAACCTTAGTTCATCCATTAAATCACCCATAAAGGCCCGGACATTAGTACATTCGTAGTTGAAGTCTACCTTATCAATATCAAGTTTCGAGAAAAGGAACAGATCATCAATCAACTTGTTCATGTAGGTGGTGTTATTGTATATGGTTTTAAGACATGGATTTATTTTGTCGGGCTGAACCAGGTCATTGTCCATAATCATTTCAATGTAGCCCTGGATCGAGGTTATCGGCGTTTTTAAGTCATGGGATATGTTGGCTATTAGATTCTTCCTATTCTCTTCGTACTCCAGGTTGGTTTTTTCACTCTCGCGCAGCTTACCGGCCATTTCATTAAAAGACTTAATCAATTGACCAAACTCATTTTGACAACAGGGATCTATGCTTGCATCGTAATTACCTCGGGCAATTTCTATGAAGCCATTTTGCAGCTTATCAATGGGGGTTAGCACCCTCTTCTCCAGACGTCCCAGAAAGAAGAGCTGTACAATTTCTTTAAATACGATTAAACCAGCAATGGAAATGCCGATGGCCTTGAGCCCAGCCCAGCGAAACAACAGATATATAATAATAACGGTAATTATCAGAAACATCGGCCGTAAAAATCTAAAGGACCTGTGAAGGCGGTGAAACTCTTTGAAATGATGTCTATACTCCATTTCTGCCCCACAGCATTGACTTTCATCGCAATTTATATGTCTGTTCCTCATTAAATGCACCTGCTATCATTTTTCTCTTATATAATATATCCTATTTTAACCTGTCATTTCATTTATACAAGAACGCCATGCCGCGGCAGAGATTCAATAGTGGTTAAAGGTTATGTAAAAGGGCGTAAAAAGCTTGATGCTATTCTACGCCCTATATTTTAGGTGAAAAGGCTAACTAACTTTTTCTTTACCATTTAAGGTTTAACTCGGCGTTGAAGCTTATCTCATGGATTTGATCATCTTTATCTTTTTGGGTTCCTGATGCAGTTACAACTACTTTTTCAATGGCTTTATCCGAATTTAACAGCATGTTTATAGCTATTACCGGTTTCTCTATGGTCATCAGGTCCTTCATTCCGGAGCAGCATTCCTGACCAGCGGAATCTGCAGGGGGGCAGCAATGTTGAAATCTGCCGTGTATATGCTGCATCAATTCCTCCGGAATCTCATCGATATTCAGGGATAAGGCAACAGCATTATTATCCGACTCATCGATATTGATCTTATCAATCAGGCGTAATACATAACCGAAGGTTGCTAATTTTCCCTTTATGCCACAGCAATCATTTGAATCAGTACAGCAATCTGACTCTTTACTGCAGCAATGGGAATGGAAATGTTTGCTGAAATGGCGATGATGATGTTTTCCTCCACAGCAATTCAGCAGATTAAACTCACTGGTACTTTCGTGTTTGACTTGCTTGCCTTCGCAATCGAGAGCGGTATTAATTTTTACCTTAACCTGACCGCTTACTAAGTTTTTCTCGAATTCATTTTTCAGAGCAAAACAACTGGTTTGCTCTTTTTTGGCTTCGACCTCAAGAGACCCAATGAAAACCTCCTTTTCTCTCATTGCTTTGGCCACATCATACATAAGCTTAATTTTATTCAATACCATAACCTCCTTTTTTCAAGTCCAAGGTTAGTATACTGATACAAAATAAAATCCCCATAAACAGGGTTTAAAAGTTTTATAAACTTTCCTAAAATATTACGCAAATTTCTATCCTCAAAAGAAAAAGGACTTGCGGCCATTAAGACCTTTCTCCGTTACAGAGAGATGCATGCAAATACTTTCCTGCCTAAATTATCCATAAATAATCTTGACAATGGTATCTTTAAGATATATATCTAATATATATAATTAAGTAAGGTGGTTAGATGACGATGCCAAGATTAAGCAAAACCAGATATGCAGTCCTGGGAGCCTTAACCGTTAGACCAGGATCAGGTTACGATATTAAGAAATTATGTGATAACACGCTGTCTTTCTTTTGGGCTGAGAACTACGGACAGATCTACCCGGTTCTTAAGCAATTGGAGGAGGAAGGGTTGGTAAGCAAAGAGACTGAAATGACAGAGGGAAAACCAGCACGTAATGTCTACCATATTACTGATGAAGGGAGGGCCGAACTTAATGATTGGCTGCTGCTTCCCGTAGAACCTTCTACCCATCGCATGGAGCTGATACTCAAGTTAGTATTCGCCGCTGACATTCCCGCCAGCAATTTAATTTGCAAACTGGAAGAGAAAAAAGCCAAAGAAGAGAAAACACTGCAATATCTTGAAGAGGCTGAGGGGCGGCTCAAGGATGGTCCCCAGGATCGCCCGGGACTGCACCTATGGTTGGCAGGTATCAGTATGGGAAGGCATCTGTCCAAGGCCTCCCTGGACTGGTGCGAAGAAACCATAGCGATGCTGCAGCAACATGTTTCTGACAACGAGAGAACTGAATGAGAATTTGTGATGACCAAGTGAGAACTTACTAGTTCCGGAGGGGAGAAATCATGATATTCATGTCAAATTGATAAGGAGGGCGAAGTAATGAAAATTCTGGCTATAAACGGCAGTCCCAGAGGGGCGAAGGGCAATACCGAACAACTGCTGCAGAAATTTCTGCAAGGGGCTCAAGCAGCTGGAGCTGAAGCGGAAACGATTTATCTTAAGGATAAAAAGATCAATCATTGCCGGGGATGCTATTCCTGCTGGGGGAAGACACCCGGTGTTTGCGTGCATAAGGATGATATGCCGGAACTCTTGGAAAAAGTGAGAAAGGCTGAAATTATAGTATATGCCACGCCACTCTATGTTTACACGGTTTCCGGATTGATGAAGGATTTTATGGACAGAAGACTGCCCTTGGCGCTTCCTCAAATAATCAAATATGGCGACCGTTATGCTCATCCAAGGCGTTATGAAGAGACCAAGCATAAGACCGTTTTGATCTCCAATTGTGGTTTCCCAGGTCGGCAGTACTTCTCGGGAATGATGGAATCCTTCCGTATATTCTGCTCCAGTCCCCACAACGAACTGGCTGGTGCCATCCTCTGTTCAGCCGGACCCTTGCTAACCATACCTCCGGCTCGGGAAATGGTTCAGTGGTATCTTGAGTCCTGTGAGAAGGCAGGCCGGGAAGTAGTCCTGGAAGGCAGTATCTCGCCTGCAACCCAAGCAGTTCTGGACAAGGAACTTATCACTGACGTTGACCAATATATGAATACCGCCAATAGTTATTGGGAACAGGTTCATTCCGGCCAACTGAGGTTTGAGCCAGAGGCCTGAGGAACCGGTTCCGAAACGGGAGAACCGCCCCCGTGTTGCCGTGTTCCCCCCACGGGTATTAAAGAATAGTAAGCAGTATGCTTAATGTTATGAGGCTTAATAATGTGCTTAAAAAAGTAATGGATGAGACGAGTTCGGGGTTATTGTCGTACTGTATGGCATACATTACCATGATAGCAGCAGATGGCATGGCTGCAAGGATAATCATGGTTTTAGCAAGAAGAGGCCCAATAGGCAGTAATGAAGTGATTCCATAAGCTATAGCCGGCGATATGAGTAAGCGAGTTGCTATTCCAGCAATATTAATATCCCATTTTATATTAATCAATTTAATTTCAGCAAGCTGCATACCTAAGACCAGCATGATAAGAGGAATAGCGGCATCACCCACCATACTGATGGCATTGTAAATATTATCTGGTATAGGGAGTTTAAAATACTGCCATAACAGAGCTAAAACAAGAGCGTGCATGATCGGCATTTTTAGCACTGAATATATAGACTCTTTTACACTAAAATTTCCTTTGGCTGCAAAATATAGACCTATGGTGCTCATCAAAATAGTATGCAAGATCATGATCGCTATGGAATATTGGAAGGCCACTTGACCATACGCAAACAGAATGACAGGTGCTCCAAAATTGCCGTTATTCATAAATGCTGACGATAAGATTAATGCACTAGTTTGAGAACTATTATAGTTTTTTAGGTAGGCAACAAATTTTATAAATAAGATGAGCAGGGTTAAGAGTAAAACTGAATAAATCACAATATTTAGATAGGTTGAATCTAATTTCGCAGTATAAAAGCTTTTGAAAATCAAGGCTGGTGTCATTAGATACAAAGATGTTGTTGAAATAGATTTTATATCTAGAGAAAATACTTTTTGACCAATATAACCGGTGAGAAAGATCAAAAAGACCGGAAGCAAAACTTTAATAAGCATTATCATAAATTATCACCTTCTTGTTTTAATATCCTACTAAGATACCTATTGTGTCTTGAATACGCAAATAGTAATTCGATGCATATTGCTGTTAAAGGTTGAGATTCAAAGATTTTCATAGCGCCATAAAAACTTAATATAGGTATATTACCATTGAATTAGCGAAGGAAACAAGGAAACGGAACCGTACTCTTGTTTTCTTTTTCCTAATGACTAAGCGTCTATTGCATATGAATAATTGTAGTGTTCTGTGCCGTTCAGTGCGTATTTAAAACCCTCATCACCCCTGGATAAATCCAGATTGGTTATATTGGTGTTTGGTATCAGCCATTTTATGGTCTCATTGATTAGCAGCAATCCTGGACACCTTAAGGATTAATGGTGTATAAAGCGTAAGAAAAGGAAGCGGGAGAACCGTCCTTGTTTCCCCAAGCGGTCAATAAAACGTATAGTGCCATACAGTTTTCGACAATATTTGCGAATGCAAAGAGCTATTGTTATAAGAAGGGATAGATGCGACGTTAGGGGGGGCTCGGATGAAGGATGAAAACAAAACAAAACAGCAACTCATTGCCGAACTTGTTGAAAACCGTCAGAGGGCAGAGGTACTGGAGGCCGAACGGCAAAGACTATTTTTAATCCTGGATGAACTACCTGCACAAGTGTATCTTATTGCGCCAGATTATTCATTCCGATATTCCAATCGCTTTTTTCAGGAACGTTTTGGTAACTCTGAGGGGAAGCCCTGTTATATGGTCTACCATAGACGAACCGAGCCATGTGAACAATGCACAACATTTCAGGTAGGGGAAAATATAAAATGCGGACAAGGTGAATTTACTGATTCGGATGGAAACACCTATCAATATTATGACCATCCCTTTACCGATCACGGTACAGAGGTACTACTCAGTTTCGGCTTAGACATTACGATGCAAAAGAAAGCCGAAGCAGCCTTACTTCAATCACAAGAAAAGTTCTCCAAAGCTTTTCATTGTAATCCTTCTCCAATGTCAATCACGACTTTAAAAGAAGGACGGTATATAGAGGTAAATGACGCCTATTTGAAAGCCACCGGTTATAAACAAAATGAAATTATTGGACGTTCAGTACACGAATTAGGTATATGGAGTGTTCCTGAAAAACGGGTCTTTATGCTAAAACAGATCAAGGAACAAGGCAGTATTCGAGGCTTTGAATCAGAGATAAGAATTAAATCCGGTGAGATCCGGACTTTTATTATATCAGGGGAGATAATAAACCTGGATGGTAAAGTACATCTGCTTAATTCGATTAGAGACATTACTAATGTTAAACAAATAGAAGTTGAAATGACCCGCCTGGATCGGCTCAATGTGGTAGGAGAAATGGCCGCCAGCATTGGCCACGAAATCAGGAATCCGATGACCACAGTACGCGGCTTTCTGCAAATTTTACGAGAGAATAAGGATTACCAGCAAGAGATAGAATACTTTGATCTAATGATCGAAGAACTGGACCGAGCCAATTCAATAATTACCGAGTTTCTTTCTCTGGCAAAAAACAAGATGGTAGAACTTAACCTAACAAGTCTAAATACAATAATTGGCAAATTGTGGCCGCTAGTTCAGGCTAAGGCTATGAGTCGAGATCAACATATCAAGGTAGAATTGGATGACGTGCCTGATTTACTCCTTGATACCAAAGAAATCCGTCAGCTAATACTTAATCTGGTCAATAACGGGATGGAATCAATGTCTTCGGCTGGAGACGTGACCATAAGAACGGTTGTAGATCAGAAAGAAGTGGTATTATCGGTTCAGGATCAAGGTCACGGGATAGACTGTGATTTACTGGATAAGATAGGGACGCCCTTCTTTACCACCAAAGATCGAGGGACAGGTTTAGGGTTAGCAGTTTGCTACCGGATAGCTGCTCGGCATAATGCCAAAATCAACATAGAGACTAGTCCAACCGGTACCACTTTTTACGTTAGGTTCCCAAGTCCATTAGATGTTGCTAGCGAGTTATAAAATAACGCGCTATTCGCTCTTTTTGACGGTCCGAAACCACTGTTAATTCGGTGGTTTTTTATTTATGTTTTAGGATAATTTTAGCATTTCTAGAACAGCAAATGCGTAAGGTGTTATTGAAGGATATTGTTTCTCAAGAGGTAGTTATTATGAAATTAAGTGAAATAATGAGCCATAATATAATAGTCTTAACCCTGGGGCATACCATCAAAGAAGCCAGCCAGATTTTCTTGGATCACCAGATAGATGGGGCACCGGTGGTAAATGAAAAAAGAGAAATACTAGGATTACTAACCAAAAGCCATATTTATCGAGTGATGGCGCGGGGCGAAAATCCGGCGACCCCGGTTGGGGAAGTAATGAAACAGGGCATCATCGTAGGTCATCCTAATGAGAAAGTAAGAGATCTTATCAAGACTAACGTAGGTCGGATGCCAGTGATGGACAATAATGTGGTTATCGGTATGATTACCCGCACTGACCTGGCTAGAGCTTATTTTGACTCCTTCAATTCAATTTCTAATGAACTTCAAACCATATTGAATTCTACCCATAACCTTATTATTTCCATTGATAAAAATGGAAAAATTAATGTGTTGAACCGGGCTGCTGAGAAATTTCTAGGTTTAAAGTGTGCGGCAGTTCGAGGCCGGGACATTATGAAAATAATCCCCAATAGCGGATTGATAGACATACTGGAGACGGGCTGCAGTAAACCGGCTCAAAAGATTGAACTAAATAAGCGCACCTTTATTTCCAATCGCACCCCCATTAAAAAACATGGTCATATTATCGGTGCAGTGGCAGTTCTGCAGGACATATCCGAACTGGAAAGCATATCCCGGGAATTGGAAAATGTCAAAGAATTAAATAGAGAGATGGATGCAATAATAGAATCTTCCTATGATGGGCTCTATCTAACCAATGGAGAGGGAATTACCCTGCGGATCAATGAAGCTTTCGAAAGACTGACCGGAGTACCTGGCAGTGAAATGGTTGGCCGTAATGTGGTGGATTTGGTTAACGAAAGAGGCATCGTGTCCGAATCGGTAAGTGCCCTGGTTCTAAAGGAAAAGAAGCCGATAACCATTATGCAAAAGACCTTAACCGGGAGGCTGGCACTAACTACGGGAACCCCCGTTTTTGATAGAAAAGGTAAAATATTTCGGGTCGTTTCCAATGTCAGGGAAATAACAGAGCTGATTTTATTAAAACAACAACTGGAACAAGCTCAGGGATTAAGTAAACACTATGAATCCGAGTTGCGGGCTTTGCAGTTGCAATATTCAGGTTCAGAAAAACTTATAGTCAGTTCCCGCAAAATGAAAGATCTGCTGGATACCGTTATTCGACTAGCCCAGGTTGATTCGACCGTATTAATAACTGGAGAATCAGGCACGGGTAAAGAACTTATTGCTGAGACTATCCATAACCACAGTTCGCGGCAGAAGGGACCTTTTATTAAAATAAATTGTGGAGCCATATCCCATAATCTACTGGAAACTGAATTGTTCGGATATGATACCGGGGCCTTTACCGGGGCCAAAAAAGGCGGCAAGGCAGGTTACTTCGAATTAGCCCATGGGGGTACCCTTCTCCTGGATGAGATAAGTGAGCTGCCCTTCAACTTGCAGGTTAATTTGCTGCGGGTGCTCCAGAGCAAGGAACTCATTAGGGTCGGGGGAGAAAAAACCATACCCACCGACGTCCGCATCATTGCTGCCACCAACCGCGATATTGTGGGGCTGATGGAAAAGAATCAATTTCGTAAAGATCTCTACTACCGTTTAAATGTGGTACCGGTTGAAGTACCGCCCCTACGGGAGAGAAAAGAAGAGATCCCCGTTCTGGCCGCCCATTTTGTTCAGCTATTTAATAAGAAGTATAAAATGGCAAAAGAATTATCCACTCATGTGATTGATGTGCTTATGGAATATGACTGGCCCGGCAATGTCAGAGAGTTAGAGAATATTATAGAAAGACTAGTGGTAACCATACCCGGCAGTATCCTGTCCCGCGAAGATCTGCCCCTCCATCTTAAAAATAATACCTTGGAAAAGCACCCTAAAATTACGGTGGCAGGAATCCTGCCCCTCAAGGAAGCCGTCGAATTGGTAGAAAAACAGATACTGGAACAGGCCTATTCTCGCTATAAAGTTACCCGGGAGGTTGCCAAACACCTGGAAGTCGATCCATCCACCATTCTCCGCAAAGCTGCCAAATATGGAATATATCCCGGTGACCTGAGCAACTAGAGCAGGCATGGGGACGGGACAGAAGGGACAATGAACCTGTCCCCTCTGTTCCGTTGTGGGTTCTCTTGTTTCCCCATCGTTTCTGTTTACTAATACATCTGACCTCTAAAACTGCGATTAAACCAATTCCATAAAGCGACATCTCCTAAGGCAGGGTGTTGTATAGTAGGGAGCTCTCTTAGTTTTAAAAGTTCCTTAGTTGGCCCTGTCACTACTATTCCATATACCTTTATGCCATTCTTCTGGACATAATCGTTCCTTTTATCAAGCTGTAGGTTGGCACGATTGCCGCGGTATAATTTCTCAGCAGTTTCTTTGTTTTCAACCAGGAATTGCATGCTATCCAAGAAGTGTTTTTGCCCGTTCAATTCATGATCTTGATTGAAATCAGAAAAACCCCAAACGCCGCCAAAAGCTGACAGGGGATCCCCCTCCTTATAGAAAAAATCACCGCTGTCTTCCAAACCTGTATAGACTGCATACCAGCATATATCTAAGTCATAATCTTTAAATAATTCTTTTGTCTCATCAATACTGTAGGTGGTGCCAAATGAAACAGCCATTTCCGCAACAGTACCTTCGGGCAGTATGGTTAATGTTTTCCATACTTGTTCAGAAGGAGAAGACACTTGAGTCGGCTGATCTATACCCGTCGAATTTTGGATGGGATAAACAAAGTAAAGGTACTTACGATAGGATCCATCTTGCCAGTTCCAATCAGTATTAATATGATTGAAAAATTGTTTAACTTGTAGATTGGCAACTAATATGCTTTCTTTACCTACTGTCTTTTGTAGAACATAATTGCCCTGGGCCGTAAAGTATGGTTTTATCTCCACACTATTTTGACCCCAGCTAGCACTTGAAAAATACCAAGGAGGGAAGGGTGGGGACATAGTTGGTTGTATAGAAACATTAGGAAATGTAAACTCGATCAATGTGGCTGCCGTCTTTTGAACCCTGTAAAGTCTGGAATTCTCATCTCCCCGATTAAAATAATAGCTAGATGAAAGCATGCCGGCTATGGTTAAAACTAAAAATAGGCTTAGCAAAAATAATGTAAGGCTAAATCTGTTTTTGTATTTTGCCCATCTTAATATCCTGGCTTGCTTATGTTCATCTATTGAATAGTCCATTTGCTGGGACAGTTTGTCTTTTATCGATGACTCGGTATTAAGGATATCTTCGTCCAATATTTGGTGACAGACAATACAAGCTTCTAAATGCGATTCTATAGCCTGTTCCTCTTCCATACTGACCTTTCCCTGAAGATACCTTGCTTTTATCTGCTTATATTCATCACAATTCATCTGCCATCACCTCTCTAACTTTTTGACGTGCCCGCAACAAGCGTACTTTTACTGCGGAAAGACTAAGATTTAAAATATCTGCGATCTCCTGATAAGTAAAATCATAATAATCTCTTAGAATTATTATTTGGCGAACGTTATCGGGCAGAGAATGCAGAACCTTTGACCACTGCAACAAACTTTCTTTAGCCAGATAATCTTGTTCTGGACTAGCTACCATGTTTGGGATTAAAGTATCAAGAAATTGAGGGTCAGTTTTAATTAAATGTTTATCCTTTCGATACCAATCTATATAAGCGTTGTATGCGACCCGAAAGAGCCATGGACGCACTTTTTCTCCTCCATAAGATTCTAAGTTCTCATATGCCTTTAGGAACGTATCGTGCAACAGGTCCTCAGCTGTCTGAGGATGCCCGGAAAGCTGTACCAAATATTTATACAGGTCATTCATATGGTATTTGTATACCTCTTCTAATGAACCTGCTTTCATTTCATACCCCTTTCATAAGAACAACGTTTAAACAGGAAAAAAGTTACACCCACTAAAGTTAACAACATTCTAGTTTATATATTGTTCGCTTTAGCAAATATTGTCAAATGGGGTAGGGAGAATCGTCCCCGTACCTGCTCTGGGACAGTGGGGACAGGTCCATTGTCCCTCGTTGGATATCCTGGAGCGGGACAATGGACCTGTCCCCACTGTCCCAAGCAAAAAATAGTAAACCATGATGATCCCATAACAGGGGTCCTTTTTTTATTGCCTGCTGTAGTCTGCCAAAATGCCGTCAGTCTGCAAAATAAATCCTGCAGAATTGCCGTGAAATAACTGACCAATACCTTGTACTACACTTCACAATGCCGTCCTATTGGGAAATTGAATAAGCCTATGGTGAGCGTACTGCAACATTGCCGGATGCTGGCGCAAAATTGCGGCGGGTGCAGACAAGTAAACGCTGGCAATGCGCCATGAAGTTGAATGAGGATAAATGCTCAAAACCCAGTAAATAGGCATTTGCTCCCCTGGTATGTAATTTGCGATTACTGATTTGCAAAGAGGTATGAGACCTCTTGTATTATACGACCTGTTTAACGATAGGGGGTGAAGCGCAACCAAAGATTATCATTGCTGCATGTTGTCGATCTGGTTGGTTCCATAGGCGAGCTGTTGAAGGTTTAATGCGGGAAAGGAGACGGATTTTGATGAGCCGCGATAATATTCTCCTGAGAAAGGAAGAGGGAATTGGTTTCATTACCATTAACCGTCCCAAATATCTTAATGCTTTGGATAGGGCAACGGTTGAAGAGCTTTCAGAGGTTATTGAGCTTATAGCCGCTGATGATGAAATAAAAGTAATAATTCTTACTGGAGCGGGAGATAAAGCATTTGTCGCCGGGGGTGACATTGCTTTCATGAAAGATTTGACTCCAGTAGAAGCACGAGGCTTTGGAACATTTGGACAGAGGGTTTTGAGGAAACTGGAGTCTTTGCCTAAACCGGTCATTGCTGCAATTAATGGCTTTTGTTTGGGAGGGGGATGTGAACTGGCCATGGCCTGTGATTTCAGTATCGCTTCCCTTAAGGCCAAGTTTGGGCAGCCGGAGGTGGGCCTGGGGGTAACCGCGGGATTCGGCGGGACCCAGCGTTTGCCACGTTTGATAGGTATAGGCAGGGCTCGGCAGCTTCTCTATACCGGTGACATTATTGATGCAGAAGAAGCATTACGGATTGGATTGGTTAATGAAGTGGTACCCGATAGTGACCTTATGAACTATGTCATTGATATTGCCAAACGAATTAAAGCCAAAGGTCAGATGGCCGTACGATTCAGCAAGGCTGCCGTAAATAATGGGATGCAGACTGATATTGACAGAGCTATGACTATAGAATCCGATATTTTTGCACTTTGTTTTAGTACCGCAGACCAGAAGGAAGGTATGAACGCCTTTATTGAAAAGAGAACGCCCCACTTTACCGAAAAATAAACGCCCATTGCTAACCAAGTTGTTGACCAGAAACCAATTCTGGGAAACGAAGGAGGAGAAATTATGGAGAGAATTTTACCTTTTAGTGATGATCACAAAATGTTTCAAACAGCTTTTGCGAAATTCGTAGCATCGGAAATGGTCCCTTATTATACCGAGTGGGAAGAAAAATCCATTGTCTCCCGCGAGGTTTTTGAAAAAATGGGAGCTTTAGGTTTCCTGTGTCCATGGGTACCTGAAGAATATGGCGGCGCCGGAGCCGATTTTCTCTATTCAGTTATAGTTGCTGAAGAAATTGCCAGACAGGGTTGTCGGGGTGTCTTTGCCTGGCTGCATAGTGATATTGTAGCTCCCTATCTTGGTACCTACGGTACCGAGGATCAAAAATCCCGGTGGCTGCCCGGCGTTGCCAGCGGCGAGAAAATCCTGGCCGTCGCTATGACCGAGCCGGGAGCTGGGTCTGATCTGGCGGCCATGCGTACCCGGGCAGTAAAAGACGGCAGCGATTATGTCATAAATGGCTCGAAAACCTTCATTTCCAATGGGGTCTTGGCGGATCTGGCGATTGTCGCCGCCAAGACTGATACCAGTGCCGGAGCTAAAGGTATAACCCTGTTTGTCGTAGAATATGGCACCCCCGGTTTTGCCAAAGGCAAACAAATACCCAAAGTAGGGCTGCATGCCCAGGATACCGCCGAAATTTTTTTCGAAGACTGTCGGGTTCCAGCAGCCAATATTCTGGGCGGAGAGGGCAATGGATTCAAATGCTTGATGCAGAAACTGCAGCAAGAGAGAATTATGGTTTCTCTGGTGGCACAGGCATCAGCTGAACGGTGTTTGGCATTAACCCTTGACTATGTAAAAGGAAGAAATATATTTGGCCAGCCATTAAGTAAATTCCAGAATACTCAGTTCACTCTCGCCGAGGTAGCCAGCGAAATTCAGGTAGGCAGGTCTTTCATTGATCAGCTGGTTCTGCAGCACATGGCGGGAAAAGACGTAGTTCAAGAAGTAAGTATGGCAAAATATTGGATCTGTGAGATGGAAAACCGGGTGGCAACGAGATGTCTGCAGTTATTCGGCGGTTATGGCTACTGCAAGGAGTATGAAATCTCCAGGATGTGGACCGATGCCAGAATTCAGACCATATATGCCGGTACATCTGAAGTAATGAAACTGGTTATCAGTAGAGGTTTGGGACTTTAGTTTATCAGGAAGGAGCGAAGACCATGAAGATAGAGGGGAAAACAGCTATTATCACCGGAGGCGCATCCGGGCTGGGAGAAGCGGTCGTACGAAGATTCGTAAGTTTAGGTGCTAATGTATTAATGCTTGATCTTAATGAAGAACGAGGGATGGCCTTGGTTAACGAATTGGGAGCACAGGCCGCCTTTATTAAAACTGATATATCTGTTCCCGAGGATGTCCAGCAATCCGTTGATTTTGCCAAGGATAAATTCGGGCAGATCGACATCGTCGTGAATTGCGCGGGGATCCCATCCGGAGCCAAAGTGGCCAGTAAAAAAGGACCGCACGATTTGGCTTATTTTAAAAAGGTCATTGATATTAATCTGACCGGGATATTTGACGTTATACGGTCAGCTGCATTTCAAATGCTGCAAAATGAGCTCAACGATGAAGGAGGAAGGGGAGTAATTATCAATACCTCGTCAATTGCCGCCTTCGATGGGCAGGTCGGCCAGGCAGCCTACACGGCCAGTAAAGCAGCCCTGGTAGGTATGACACTGCCTCTGGCGAGAGATTTGGCTGGGGATGGCATTCGGGTTCTAACTATTTGTCCGGGTCTCTTTGACACTCCGATGATGGCCAAACTGCCGGAACAGGTGCGTGTTGATCTAGCCAAAACAGTGCCCTTCCCATCTAAATTAGGCGATCCTGATGAGTTCGCCATGTTGGCCCAGCAGATTGTTGAAAATCCTATGTTAAACGGGGAGACGATTCGTCTGGATGGTGCCATCCGAATGACTGCCAAATAAACATCCAAAATTATGATTTACAGTTAATCCTTAATGAAAAAATGACTGCCTTTTAATGATGATTATAAAGGGAGGTAATGAATAATGAGAAGAGTTGCGGTAATAGGAACAGGGCACTCCAAGTTCTGTTTTAACTCGCCGAAAACATCGGTGGAAATGCTGGCCGAGGTGGCCATGGATGCTATTAATGAAGCCAACATCACCCCGAAAGATGTTCAGGCAGTTAATGTAGGGAACGTTTTGGGCGATTTTGAAGAAGGCCAGGGTATGGTCCAGTCCTTTTTTGCCAACGATATAGGCTGCTTTAATGTAGCTGCCAGTCGCTTTGAAGGGGCCTGTGCATCCGGCAGTATGGCCGTGAGAGATGCGGTCATGTGGGTTGCGTCCGGATACTATGACATCATGTTGGTAGGAGGTGTTGAAAAATGCACGGCTATGAATACCGGCTTGGCCACACGCACCTTTGCTATGTTTGGAGACTCGCGCTACGAATTCCCGGCCGGATTTACTTTCCCGGCTGTATTCGCCCTATTGTCCCACCTGTACTCCAGCAAATATAACATTCCCCTGGAAACCCTTAAAGAACAAATGGCTGCCGTATCGGTACAGTCTCATGAATATGCCATGAAAAATCCCAATGCCCAGATTCAGAAGCTTATTACCAAAGAGGACGTACTGAAAAGCTTTATGGTTTCTACTCCCATTCAGCTCAATGATGCCTGTCCCTTTTCCGACGGGGCTGCTGCGGTTGTGATCGCCTCAGAAGAGGCAGCGAAGAAACTCGTCAAAAAACCAATATATTTCGCTGGCATAGGGCAATCATCCTCTGGGAAACTGAGTTCGCAGTATAAGTATCTGCCGCGCATCCGAGCTCGAGAACTGGCGTCTGAGCAATCTTACCGCATGGCTGGATTGACACCCCAAGACATGGATCTGTGCGAACTCCACGATTGCTTCAGCATTGCTGCCATGATTGCCGCTGAAGGCCTGGGCTTCTTCGAGTATGGCAAATCCGGCGAGGCATGGGAAAATGGCCAGACCAGGATTGGAGGCAAAATTCCCATTAATATTTCCGGGGGATTAAAGGCTAAGGGACATCCTATCGGAGCTACCGGTGTATCCCAAGTGTATGAAGTGACTCGTCAATTAAGAGGAGATATGGCCGATCAGGGCCGGCAGGTTGAAGACGCTAAAAATGGTATTATCGATACCCTGGGCGGAGATGGAGTATTGATTAGCATGATTCTGACGAATCAGTAAAGGAGGGTTATGGCAATGGAATACAAACTGACTTTTAAGGATTATAACAAGGCCCTTAAGCAGGATAAATTAATGGGACTTAAGTGTAATGATTGCGGAACTATTACCTGCCCCCCCATGATGGTCTGTGGAGAATGCGCCAGCACAAACCACGAAATTGTCCAGTTGAGCGGGAAGGGAAAGGTCGTTACCTATACTACCTCTTTTATTGCCGCCGAGGGCCGCGAAAATGAAGTCCCCTATACAATTGTAATGGTGGAGCTTGAGGAAGGCCCTTGGATAATGGGTAACTTGGTATCTATGGATACCAAAAAAGTGACTTTGGACGTTATCGGTAAACCGGTGCAAATGGGAAACAGAGTGTATCCGGGTGATAAGTACTCTAACGGGGATATGGCCAGAGTGGCCTTTAGTTTACTGGAATAAGGGGCATAACAAGCAGCTTACGACCGTAAAGAGTACATCAAACTGCAGGGGGACACTACCCTGCAGAATGATACAAAAAGATGATGTCCGGGCCATTATGCTCACTAAGACCCGAGACGAATGGTTAGAGTTTTTTGCAGCCTGTGACATCTGCTTAACCCCGATCTTAACTATGGAAGAGATGTGCGTTCATCCTCAGGTTATAGCCCGGGAAATGATCCTCAAACTAACCAATATTAGGGGGGCGGGCAAAGATGTACCGTTGACCGGTGCCTATAAAACTTTCCGGGACTCCTGGTGAAGCAAAATTAACCTTCCCTAAACTGGGAGAACACAATAAAGAGATCCTCAAACGCGCAGGATATACAGCTAAAGAAATTAAGAAATTTCATGATGACCAAATAATTTAAAATCGAATATCCCGGACAATCGAATCGTATTGGACGGTAGAATAGAAGGAGGAGCTTATATGTTAGATAAAGAATATCAAAATAAACTTATCTCCATAGAGGAGGCGGCGGGGAAGGTTCAATCAGGCGATGTGGTAGGTCTTGGCCTGGCCATCGGATCTGCCTCAGCCGACATTATAAATGCGATCCTGGATCGACATGAGGAATTAAAGGATGTAAGAATATGCGATACTATTGGGCTGCGCCCCAGCAAATTATATGATCCTGAATTCATGTTCACAATTGACGGTCATATCAATTACATGCCAGCTTTCAGCATTGCTACCGGCCGGAAGATGAACAATGCCAAACAAGCAGATTTTTACCCGGTTATGAGTTCGGACCTGGCCGATAAATTTTGGCATAAATCAGATGTATTCATGGCTATGGTCGGCCCACCCAATGCCAATGGCTTTGTAAACCTTGGTCTCACCAATTTCTATACCATGGAAGCCATTCGGGAAGGTCGAGCAAATGGCAAGCAACGGGTTACCATCGGGGAAGTTAATGATCAGATGCCGGTTATATATGGGAATAACTGGATGCACATCTCGGAATTCGATTATTTCGTGGAAAACTCAACCCCGATTCCTACCTTTGGCAGAGGCAAACCTAACGAAACAGATAAAAGCATAGCTGCTTATGTACTGGATTTGATTAATGATGGCGATACCATTCAAATGGGGATAGGCGGTATCCCGGAAGCAGTGGTGAGCGGGTTGGAGGGTAAGAAAGACCTGGGCGTAGTTACCGAAATGTTTCCCATCGGATTGCCCCAACTGGTGGCTAAAGGCATCATTACTAATAACCGCAAGCCATTCCACAAAGGAGTTACCGTGGCTACCTTTTGTATGGGAGACGAAGAGATGTACAAATACGTGAGGGAAAACCCAGCCTGCGAATTTTATCCTTCCTCATATACCAATAACCCAGTTTTCATTGCTCAACACCCCAATATGGTAGCCATGAATATGGCTTTGTTGGTTGACCTAAGCGGGCAAATCAATTCCGAGGGGTTTGGTCACACCCAGATCAGCGGTTCAGGGGGTCAGTTTGACTTTATGATTGGTTCCTTCTGGTCACAGGGAGGGAAGGGGATCACTCTGGTAAGTTCTTCTCGAATATTGAAAGATGGCTCACGGGCTTCTTCCATAGTCCCGGAGCTTCCCGTGGGTTCACCGGTTACCGTTCCCCGCACCTATGCCCAGTATGTAGTTACTGAATATGGTATTGCTAACCTGAGGTATAAATCCCGGACCGAGCGGGCCAAGGAATTAATTGCAATAGCTCATCCCGACCTGCGCGGGGAACTACGCGCCAGTATGAACAAAAATTTCTATCCCTTTGCCAGTGTAAAATAGAAAGGCTAAAATAACTCGGGGTCTGTGACCCCGAGTTATTTTTAGTTCGCATATCTTGACGAAAAAGTTTGTATACCATACAAGTTTCGACAGTATGTGCCAAGCAATTAGGCTATTGTATAAGTAGGGACAGATGACAGGATTGGAGGCAGTCTTGATGAAGCACCAGAGCCTGATCAATGAGCAATTAATCGATGAGCTGGCTAAACTCCGACAGGAAAATATTGAATTGAGACAAGCACTAAAAGATCGAGAAACCATCTCTGCAGTATCTGAATGGTCATCACCCAGCCACTGGTTTGCAACTGGCAGAAATGAAATGATCGTTTCCCCCCTCCCTCAGCAGCAACCAACCGTGAATCATCCCATAAAATACAAATTCTCGGATCTTGTAGATATTCCGTTTATTCAGAAATTGTTAAATTCATTTTATGTAGCTACCGGAATATCGCATACCCTCATTGATAACGATAATAATATCCTGAGCAGGGCAGGCTGGCAGGAGATTTGCACCCAGTTTCACCGTATATGTCCGCAGACTGAGTGCAGGTGCAGGCAAAGCGACAGTTACATAGCGGCCCATCTGCATGATAGGCCTTATGTTGGGTATAAGTGTATGAACGGCCTCATTGATTATGCTGCTCCTATTATTATGGAAGGCCAACACCTGGCCACAATCTTCAAGGGACAGGTCCTGCACGAGCCGCCTGATGAGGATTTTTTCCGCCGCCAGGCACAAGAGTATGGATTTGACGAAGCAGCCTATGTGGAGGCGCTTCGCCGGGTTCCGATAATCCCTGAAGAGCAGATCGAATCCATTATGGAATTTTACTCGCAATTGGGACAATTCTTAGCAACCATGGGGTTGGAGCGTAAACGGCAGCTAGAGGCGGCTGATCAGACTATAAGAGAGCAGCAAGAACGGCTGAACTTGATTGGTGAGACCAGTAACGACGGCTTTTGGGACTGGAACATTGAAAGGGATGAACTCTATCTCAGCCCACGCTGGGGCGAGATCCTTGGATATTCCCAGGATGAACTGAAGCCGGAATTCCCCACTTGGAGAAAACTGGTTCATCCCGATGATATCAATGCTACCATGAAGGCTATTAGTGAATATCTGCATGGACGGACAGCCAGGTATGAAGCTGAATATCGAATGCGTACCAAATCCGGGGGGTGGAAATGGATTATGGCACGCGGCCAGATTGTTGACAGAAATGAAAAAGGCAAGCCGCTGCGTATGGCTGGAATAAATCTTGATATTACCGAACAAAAGATTTTTCAAAGAGAAGTAGAGCGCCTGGATCGGCTCAATTTAGTAGGCGAAATGGCCGCCAGCATTGGTCACGAAATACGTAACCCGATGACCACTATACGCGGATTTCTGCAAATCTTGCGGGAGAATAAGGTTTACATTGAAGAGATAGAATTCTTTGATCTAATGATTGAAGAATTGGATAGAGCCAATTCAATAATTACAGAGTTCCTTTCTCTGGCCAAAAACAAAATAGTGGAGAAGACCCCATTAAATCTTAATTCAATAATAAGTAAATCATTACCGCTGATTCAAGCTAAAGCTATAAGCCGGGATCAATACATAAAGCTGGAAATGGATGATTTGCCTAACCTGCTATTAGACCAGAAAGAAATTCGTCAACTAATACTTAATCTGGTTAATAATGGGATGGAGTCTATGAATTCGGCTGGAGATGTGACCATAAGAACAGTTGTAGAAAAGGGCGATGTGGTATTGTCGGTTCAGGATCAAGGTCACGGGATAGAACATGAACTGCTGGATAAGCTCGGTACACCCTTCATTACTACCAAAGATCAAGGGACAGGCTTAGGACTGCCAGTTTGCTATAGGATAGCTGTTCGGCATAATGCCAAAATTGACATAGAAACTAGTTCAACCGGTACTACTTTTTACGTTAGATTCCCCATTCCAAATACCGAAGTAAGTTGAAATCTCGAAACATTAATACGTCTGATATGTTGAAAGGTTTGCAAAACTTGAAAAAATAAGGGATATTTAATACATTAAATTAAATAGCAGCAGAAGGAAGCGCAGCATGAACGATTACACTATTCGCACCATGGACGTAAGTGAACTTAGACAGATCTATAAACACATTAGACAGGACTTTCCGGTGGGGGAGTATCCCCCTTATGAAATCTTGTCCCAGCAGTTTCGGGAGCACCTTCAGCAAGGGCTGATTTTATGTTCGGGTGAACAGGACCTGGCCTATGCTATTTGTGCAGCGAGTACGGATTACGTTTTGTTAAGCCTGATGGCGGTATTTCCGGAGTTTCGAGGACAGGGAGCAGGATCCGCCTTCCTGCAGGCATTGCATAGCATATATGCCTACAAGCAGGCCATAATCGGAGAGGTGGAACGTCCGGATCTAGCCTCCAATTCAATCGAGATGAAGCAGCGCAGCCAGCGAATTAGATTCTATAAAAAAGCAGGTTTTTATTTGATTCCAGAGGTTGATTACACCATATGGGATGTACCTATGGATTTAATGGCACTGCCCATAATCTCTTCCCCGGAAGATATTAATGATGACATTCAATTGATAATGTATCAGATCTATCTCAAACTTATGGGCAAACAGTTCATGCATAAGATGAGTCTATAAAGAAGCTAAGACTTCCCAACCAGGCTTGCCTATTCTCTTGCTTATCTACATAAACCGTTCCCATCTAGATCACGCCTTCCTGATGTTTTTTCCAATAGATCTTACGCAAAGTACAAAGGTTATGTGACATCTTCGTATTTCAGTTAGGCAATCTGTCAGAAATTTGTGTTCCATACAATTTTCGACAATCTGGGCCAAAAGATTAGGATATTCTATAATAAGTTTTAGATGAGTTTGTAGGAGGGCGTCCGGGTGAAGGATGAAAACATAACCAAAGAGCAGCTCTTAGTTGAGTTGGCAAAACTGTGGAAGGAAAACATTGAACTGAAACTTCTGCACGAGCCGCCTGATAAGGATTTTTTCCGCTGCCAGGCACAAGAATATGGAATTGATGAAAAAGCCTATATGGAGGCGCTTCACCGGGTTCCCATAATCCCTGAAGCACAGATAGAGTCAATTATGAAATTTTACTCGCAGCTGGGGGAATTACTGACAACTATGCGGCTGGAGCCAAAACGTCAACTGGAGGCAGCCGACCAGGCTGTAAGAGAACAGCAGGAACTGCTGAAGCTGGTTTGGGAGATGAGCAATGACGGTTTTTGGGACTGGAACATTGAAAAGGATGAACTCTATTTTAGCCCGCGCTGGACAGAGATACTTGGATACTCGCAGGAGGAACTGAAACCACAAATCCACACTTGGAAAAACCTGGTTCATCCCGATGACATTACCGCTGCGATGAAGGCTTTTGTCGACCATCTGCAAGGATTAACACCAAAATATGAATTTGAATATCGAATGCTTACCAAATCCGGTAAGTGGAAATGGATTATGGTGCGCGGCCAGGTGGTGGCTAGAAATGAAGCAGGCCAGCCGCTGCGTATAGCTGGAATAAATATTGACATCACAGAACGCAAGCAGACCGAAGCCGCCTTAATTCAATCACAAGACAAGTTCTCTAAAGCTTTTCAGTTTAGTCCTGACCCAATGTCAATCACCACTCTAAAAGAAGGGCTCTATATCCAAGTAAATGATGCCTATTTGAAAACCACCGGTTATAGAGAAGATGAGGTTATTGGTCGCACTATTTGGGAATTGGATATTTGGGTCGAGACTGAAGGACGCCGAGACATAATAATAAAGCAAATATATGAGTGCGGAGGTATCCGTAATATTGAAACAAAGTTCAGATTGAAATCGGGCGAGATTAAGACCGCTCTTATATCAGCTGAGATAATAGACATAGATGGTGAAGCCCATTTACTTATTATTACCAGAGACATTACCGAACGCAAAAAAATGGAAGAGGCTTTGCGTTTGTCGGAGGAATGCTTCTCTAAAGCCTTCGATGCCAGTCCAGTCTTAATGGCAATTTCTAGACTAGAGGAGGGAAAATTCATTAAGGCCAACAAAGCCTTTTGCCGTACACTAGGTTATAGCAGGGAAGAGATAATTGGTCAATCAACATTAGAGCTAGGATTATGCTCAGATCCTGCTGACCGTAACCTGATAAAACAGAGGCTTATGGCTAACCAATCCGTTCAGGACATGGAAATTCGCTTTTGTAAGAAAACAGGAGAGCAAGGATTGGGATTATTATCTGCCGAGAAGCTGGATGTTCATGGAGAAATTTGTATACTCACCATAGTCACAGATATAACTGAACTTAGACAAATGGAAGTTGAAATGACTCGCCTGGATCGGCTCAATATAGTAGGAGAAATGGCAGCCAGCATTGGCCACGAAATCCGGAACCCAATGACTACCGTACGCGGTTATCTGCAACTCTTACAGCAGAATAAGAATTACCATCAAGAGATAGAATACTTCGATCTAATGATCGAAGAACTGGACAGTGCTAATATAATAATCACCGAATTCCTTTCTCTGGCCAAAAACAAGATGGTGGAAATGAAGTTAAGAAATCTCAACGAAATAATTAGTAAATCATTGCTGTTAATTCAGGCCAACGCTATTAGTCAAGATAAACATATAAAGCTAGAACTACATGATCTTCCTGATCTTCTCCTGGATGAGAAGGAAATTCGTCAGCTAATACTCAATTTAGTCAATAACGGGATGGAATCAATGTCTTCGACTGGAGATGTGACCATAAGAACGGTTGCAGAAAAGGAAAATGTGGTATTAGCGGTTGAGGATCAAGGTCACGGAATAGGCCACGAATTGCTGGATAAGCTGGGAACGCCCTTCTTTACCACCAAAGAGCAAGGGACAGGCTTAGGGCTGGCAGTTTGCTACAGGATAGCTGCCCGGCATAATGCCAAAATCGACCTGGAGACCGGTTCAACCGGCACCACTTTTTATGTCAGGTTTCCAATCCCAATAGTTGCTGCGACAGTTAGTTGAAATACATTAGGGTAGGATTTCTAAAGTTACTGACGAAAGAATAATGAAAGTCATTCTAGACTATGATAATAGGCAACACTTGCCCTTGGAGAGGAAATCCCTCTTAAGGGCTTTTTTATGTCATTTATAAGATGCAGGCAGTGGGAACAGCAAACCACAAGTAATAGATCGCGTTAAGGGGTAGTAGACTTGCTGCTCGGATGATCCCCCAGGGTTCAATGACATTGCAAAATGTAATATATAATTGACACAATGTAATGTTGAGGAGTATAATGTGGTTGATAGGAGATGAGCTTCTTGAAAAATAAAAGAATGAAGATAGCTAGAATTGAGTCTGAAGTATCACAGGAACAACTAGCTGAAATTGTCGGAGTGACGAGACAGACAATTAATTTAATTGAGTCTGGCAATTATAATCCGAGTTTGAAATTATGTATCGAAATATGCAAGGCACTTAATAAAACTTTGAATGATCTATTTTGGGAGGAATAAATGTATGAATACAGAAAAAATAGTTAAAGAGTCCAAATTGATTATGCTTATTACCTTGATTACCGGTATAGTAATTTTAGCAGTCGGCCTAATATTCGACTTTATGAAAATTGATCTCGTAGACAACAAAGCTATCATGGGATTATCACTTACACCGTTGAGTGTAGCATTTGTCTATTACCTTAAGTTATCGGCAATAAAGAAATCTCCCCAAAAGATGCGTGACATAATCATTACCGAGAGTGATGAAAGGCTTGTAGCAGTAAAAAATGAGGCGAATTCCCAAGCACTGAAAATTCAGCAAGGAGCATTATTTTTAACTTATATGGGCTATACATTAATGGTCCCAGAGGACGTTTTTGAGTCAATCGGGTGGTGGATTTTACTGATCCTTCTATTGGTTTCTTTCATGTCACAAGCAATACTAGTTGCGATAGCAATGGGTAAAGAAAAGAGTGAATATGTGGAATGAGTGAAACCGGCCAACTATTATAGGCTGCCGGTTTCTCATTGTCTGCCAACGATATATTTGATTGTCGTACCTCATTTTACCTGATATTTTCTCAAAGTCGATGTGACAGTGGTATCACCGGCTATAAACTCCTGTTTAACCATTCCTACACCCTTTTTATAGTATTGGTATATAGTATCGTTGGGACCGGCTGATTTAACCTTTATACAGTTTTCAAACTTACCGGCCGGAGTATCAACAACTGCATCAACTGCTATTATGGACTTATTAACACCTTGATCAGTCCAACTGGTACCAACCGTTATCGGGCCCTGCAGAATAATGGAGCTGCTGTTCCACTTAAAGTTATTTTCCAGCAAGTTTTTGGGCTCATAATCCTCACCCATGAAGTACACAACTTTTATAACATTGTCAGTCGTGTCAATAATCCGCGTAGCGACCGTGCCGCCATTATCTTCCGAGGTCTCGGCCAGGTTACCTTTCGTATATAGGACCTTACGAGTGAAGCTGGCATACTCGTTTCCTGATCCTTCATACTCCCAATAGCTGCCAGCCGTTAGCGGATAATAATCCTGGGGTCGCTCAGTCAGATTCCATTCTGGAGTAAAGGGAATACTGGTATCATTATTACCGAAAATACTTTCCAGCTTATCTCCCTCCAACAGGAATTGGACTTTTTGGATTCCGGGGAGAACTGCCAACGAATTTACTACCGAGTAGATGGTCATGGTTTCCCCGGCTGACCCGCCCCAATGTTTGGTTTTAAGTTCTTTGGAGAAGTTTACATAGGCTGTTCCATCCAATACCGAGACGGACAATAATTTCGTACCCTCGGGAATGGTACGGGATAAGTCTGCATCCTGAGGTCCTTTGATCAATTCAGCAATAATAGCTGACTCCAGGGTTTCGGTTCCTTTGGTGATCTCTCTCTCTTCGGGTATCAGATACATGGCTGCTTTGTCGCCAAAATACAAGGTGACCTTGGTTTTGGTTGCGGCCGGTTTGGCACTGATATCCGGTTTTTGCTCGTCGTTTGGCTCGGAGCCTTGCTTGGCGGATTTCAAACCATTTAATCCGGCAGAAATCGATTGGCATCCCGATACCAATAAGGTCATAGCAATGACTATTACCAGTGCAGCTAGAGAAAATCTAGGCATGAATTGCAATCTCTTGAGTTTGGGCATTTTGTTTACCTCCTTTTGCAAGCTTTTCTGCTCTGGTGTCAGTATGACAAATGAATGTTTCACCGGTATTAAAAATTGTTACATATTATTACGGCAGGACAATTCGGAATGTCATCCCCGTACCGGGTTCATTAATCACCTCAATAGTGCCGTCCAGCTGGTTGACTGCTTCCTGGACAATGGACAGACCCAGCCCGGTTCCTCCTGTTGTACGGGTACGAGCCTTGTCTACCCGGTAAAAACGGTCGAAAATGCGAGGCAGTTCATCAGGGGGAATACCTTCCCCGGTATCAGTAACACTTAAAACCAGACCTTCCATTTGCACTTCGGCCTTTACTATTACTTCGCCTCCGCTGGGAGTATAGCGGATGGCATTGTCCACCAGGTTTATCAGTATAGATGTAGTCAGATCAGAATTAACTTCCCACAGCAAATCAGGATGACAGTCAATACTTAATTGAACTCCGCAATTATCCCCCTGAGTTTGCATCATACCTGCAACATGGTTAATAATTTTATACAGGTCATGTTTTTCTTTGGCTATGAAAGGAGTTCCTTCTTCCAGCCGGGTTAATTGCAGCATGTTTCTGACCAGGCGTGACAGGCGGTCTATTTCGCTATCAATATCCTGTAAGAACTCCTTATACACCTGAGGGTCTTTCTCATCGGTTTCCAGCAGGGACTCAGCCAAGGCTTTGATGGAACTTAACGGTGACTTCAATTCGTGGGAGGCATCAGACAGGAATCGGCGCCTTGACTGGTCAAGTTTTGCCATGCTGCTGCTCATTGAGTTGAAGGCGTTCGCCAACTGGCCTAACTCGTCTCCGCTGCGAATCCCGACCTGCTGTTCCAGCTTGCCGCTTTCCATGGCTTTGACTGCCTTGGTTAACTGCTTTATCGGTCGGGTTAAAAGACCCGACAGAAAAAGGCTTAATAAGGCTGCTAATAAACCGCTGATTAATGACACAAAGAGCATCTGGCGCTGAACTTCGCTCAATGATTGGTAAATATCATCCAGCCCCACCACCAGCATGACAGCTCCGGTGACTTCTTTTTCCCGCACCACCGGAACAGCTACATAGAGAACTTTTTCGCCGGTTGCATTCTCATGGACCCCGGTTTGGCTAGTACCTGCCAGGGCTGAAACTACTTCCTCGTGTTCTAAAGGACGACCCTCCAGCCACTCCTCACCAAAAGAGTCAACCGTAACAATACCCTGATTATCAAGGATCAATACCCTCACACCCATCTGCTCGCCAAAATCACGCGTCAGATAAAAAGCATTGCGATCCTGACGGAGAATGGTATCCCGGCCGGTTATGGCGATTATATTGGCGTTGGCCAGAGAGTCTGTTTTCCTTCCGTCCAGGTATTCTGCTTCCAGAAAGCGAAGTACCATTAGGTTGGTAACCGATAAGAGTAAAATGATAAGAATAAAAAATGTTCCGGTTAACTTCCAGCGTATGGATAGATTCATAATATCACTCCTGAAAGTAGTAACCCGAACCCCATCGGGTTTTAATCCAGTTTGGTTTGGCGGGATCAGCTTCGATCTTTTGGCGCAAACGCCGGATATAGACATCAACAACCCTGGGCTCTCCGAAATAACGCGATCCCCAGACCATTTCCAGGAGAATATCGCGAGTATAAATACAGCCTGGATGCCTGGCCAGTGTCAACAACAAATCATACTCCCGAACGGTCAAATCAGCCACCTGCCCGTTGACACTGACTTGTTGACGCCGTGTGTCAATTTCTAAGCGACCAAATCGGATAATTGCTTCTGAGTTTCCCTCGATTGCTTCCACGAGTCCTGCGCCGGTCAAACTGCCGGTGGGACTGGGGGGACTGGTACGCCTCATTATAGCTTTGATACGGGCTAATAATTCACGGGTGTTAAAGGGTTTTGACAGATAGTCATCTGCACCCAGCTCTAACCCTACAATTTTGTCTACGTCATCCCCCTTGGCCGTCAGCATGATTACGGGGATACTACTGGACTGCCTGAGTCTGCGGCATACTTCCAACCCATCCATGATTGGCAGCATGATATCCAGAACCACCAGATCCACCGCTGTTTTAGACAACAGGAGCAGTGCCTCCCCGCCGTCATAGGCTGCCAGAACCTCGTATCCGTCTGCTTCTAAGCTTCGTTTTAAGCCCTTCACTAATAATCGCTCATCATCGACCAGGAGGATTTTTGTCATCAGACAACCCACCTTACCTACGGTATTCGTTACACCATGAAACCCTGTAGCAATGATTTCATACAAGGAGTCAACGCTATCATAACCTCTATATTTAGGTATCGCAATGTTAAGAAAAGGTATGAAAACTGTTTTATGGGTCAGGCAAGGGTACGGTTCAAGACCACTGAAAAAATCAATTGAATGTATCATGCTGAGTGTTAAGTATCTTGCAATCATATTAATGCGAATTATAAGTTGTGTTTTGTCATCCTGAGGAGCCGAAGGCGAGGAAGGATCTCATTTTTTCAGTCATCTCGAACCGTCCCGATCCTGCCTGAACCCAAAGTTGTCATTCTGAACGCAGTGAGAATCTCCCCTCATGCCCGCCTTATGAATGATATTTCGCATAAATATGGTCAATGATAGTACAATAAGCATATAATAAGAGTATATTATTACTACCAAGTGAGGTGATTGGCAGATGAAAATTAAGCCATCGGCGGCGATTCGTAAAAATTATAATGAAATTTCCGAGCTTTGCAAAGAATCAGGTGAACCGGTTTATCTTACTAAAAACGGCGAAGGTGATCTCGTGGTCATGGATATAGAAACCTATGCAAGAAGGGAAAGTATGCTTCGGTTGCGGGAAAATCTGATTAATGCGGAGGAAGGCAGGCTTAACGGAACCCCCGGTCATTCCATTGACGAGGTATCCACCATGATGAAAGATGCTGTCCGGGAGGTACTGAATGGACAGCGGAAATAAACGGTATGATGTAGTCATTTCCGGTGAAGCCACACAAATGTTGGTATCCCATGCGCGATTTTTGGCACAGGTCAGTGAGCCTGCAGCATTGCGACTAATTGAAGTATTTCAGGAGAAGGCGATGTCACTGGAACAGTTTCCCGAAAGGAATCCATGGCTGACCGATCCGCTGATTCCAACCGGAAAATTTCGAAAGCTACTGCTGGAAAAACGATATTTGCTGGTTTATCAGATCAAAAAAAGAACCGTGTATGTGGACTCAGTTGTAGATACCCGCCAGGACTATGGCTGGCTATTGTAGGTTAAGCTAATATCTATAGTTTTTAAGATAATATTCTTCCGATACTTGATCATAATCACTGATAAAAAGGAGTGTATTAGTTTATGCGTGATGAAAATATGAAAAAAGTACCACCATCTATTGATAAATGGCTCAAAGAAGCAAAAAGTGATCAAGCAGCTTTACAGGAAGGAATGTTTTTAGTCCATAATGGCGTTGTGCGCCAAACTCCCAAAGTCAAGGTCCGACAAGGATTTGATGACGGTTCTTTGGTCAAAGGAATGGAATTTGCTTATGATGAAGCAAAGGTTAATATGGCAATTGCTGAAACTTATAAAATGGACGGTATATTCCATGTCAGGGTTTGGCTTAATGAAGGTCAGTTGGAACTCGGAGACGATATAATGTATGTTCTGATAGGCGGTGATATAAGACCACACGTTATCGATGCATTGCAATTCCTAGTCGGAAAGATTAAAAACGAATGTGTTACTGAAATTGAACAAAAATTGTAAACCTTTAAGTAGAAAACAGGCAAGGAAACAGGCAAGGTATAACCCTGCTTTCTTTTGACGAATATTATTTCGTATGCTACTATAAAAATAATAAAAGGAGTTGCCGCTTTTTGTTCGGCGGTAGGTCCTACACGTTGAAGACCGCCTTAACCGGCGGTCTAGCTATTTCTTATGTTTTAAACACAAGGAAACAACCCCTACATCACCTCCCCTTCATGGGGAAGTGACCAACCGCCAAGCAGCAACTCCGATAATTATTTTACCATATTTTATACCCTGAGGAACAAATGTTCTGCAATTAATATTTTTTCATCAAATTATCTAACTCCCTTAGTTATTAATTGCATAGACATTTTTCCGCAAACAAATAGATATTATGGGAATTAGTGGTATAATTTAGAGAATAATGACATCACATGACAACAATTAATTTTGGAGGAACGATACGGTGCACATAGTTAAAGACGTTGTCGCAGCTATCCTGTTTAAGGATAAGAAGGTCTTGATTGCCCAACGTGCAGACAACGATCCTCTGGCTGGTTACTGGGAATTTCCCGGAGGCAAAATCGAGGAAGGGGAGAGCCCTGAGCAAAGCCTCATCCGTGAGATGCAGGAAGAGTTCTGCATAAATATTGAAGTTAGAGAATTCTTCGGAAGCAGCACTTTTAAATATGATAAAGGTACCATCAGGTTGCTGGCATATATTTGCAGCTGGACTGGAGGGGTAATCTGTTCCACAGTTCATCGTGATTATGCCTGGGTAGAAATAAACGAATTGGATCAATACAGCTTTGCCCCAGCAGACCGGCCTTTGGTTGAGAAGCTGAAGCGGTAATATCACAAGTTTTGCACTGCCTGATAAATAGTTAATAATACCTAATGATAATATTTGCCTTCCTTTATGCAGGAGGGTTTTTGTTTGTCCAAAAATAATGGATTGAACCGGTTTGGGTTTAACAAAATGCTATCTAATGAAAAATATGTAAAAAATTCGCATAATAAAGAGGAAACATTATCCAAAACAACGAATAATAGCAAATTGTAATGAATTTCAAAGATCAGACGAGTTTACAAATTCAATTGGGATGTGAACGCTATGCCATTAATAGATACTAAATTACTATTGATATTAATTCTTAAAACATTAGGAACCTTCTGGTATGTATGGGCATTTCTTTTAGCACTTGCATTGGGGAAAATTATTTACCGTTTGTACGAAATGAAACGTTTGGCTCGATCTGGTGTTAACGAGATTGATAAGATGGATGGAAAGACCTTTGAAAAATATCTAGAAGTTCTCTTTAACAAGCTTGGCTATAAAGTGGAAAGAACCCGTTACATAGGAGACTACGGCGCCGATTTGGTTGTAAAAAAAGAAGGAATCAAAACAGTAATACAAGCAAAGCGATACAAAAATAAAGTGAATATTAAAGCCATTCAAGAAGCAGTGGCTGCAATGGGGCACTATCAATGTGAAAAAGCGATGGTAGTTACCAACAGCTTCTATACAAAACAAGCAATAGAACTTGCTCGTTCTAACCGAGTAGAATTATGGGATAGAAAACACCTGGTTAAGGCGCTTTTGTCAATTAAAGGGAAACCTGAAGCCCAGACTAATCTGGAGGCTAGCGCAACAACAGATACAATTGAACCAACCCTACAACATGAAGTAGATAACGACAAGTGTATAATATGCGGTCAAGCCGTATCAGAAAAGGTTAAACAGTATTGCCTGGACCATAATGACCGTTTTGGAGGCAAGGTCTATTGTTTCCAACATCAAAAAGGCGTCAAATAAGAAAAAACAAGTATGACATAAATAATTGCTGTATTAGGGGATGAACAAAAATGATAGCAGAATCTACATATGAAGATGATCAGCCCATTTCCGAAGAAAAAAGTGTTCGTAGTTGGTCAAAACCTGATGGAATACCTGATTTAATTGGAAGAAAGAAAGTAGATCTATCAATATTTAAGTATGGCAGTCATGTCCCACTTCAATTTATTGAAGATTTTGATCAAGCCAATGGGGGTTACCGCTTAACCCGGGGTGAATCGAAAGATGTTGTACTGCTATTAAATAGATATCCTTATAAAGCAAAATTAATAAATATGAACCGGAAGGGATATGAAAAAGATACTGTTCAGATTAGATGGGATGGCAATAATGAATTAATTGAATTGTTAAAAGATCGATTTAATCAAACCTATCAGGAACTGCTGGCGAAGAATTCCAATAATGAAGAAATAGCAGATGTGATGGATTCGGAAATTGTGAATCATGATGCATGTATCGATTTCATACAGACAGAAACACCTTTCCAATACATAATGAAAACAATTATTGAGGGGCAAGAGATCCGGCCTAATGTCTGGTGGGTTAATCAGGGTAAAAACATATCCCAAGAAAGCTCTGGTGGATATATTTGGGCACCTATAGAAACTCAAAATGGTGGGCGGCTGGGCCACTGGGATCGTCTTAAAGATATTAAAATAGGAGATTTAATCCTGCATTATTCGAAAGGAGCTTTAAGATATGTTGGGCGCGCGTTATCGCCTGCAGCAGAGGCCTTAAGCCCAGACCAATATGTCGGGGACTATCATGATAAAAATGGTAGACTTGTCAAAGTTGCCTACCATCAGCTCTCACCGGAGATCGCACTTCAAAAGATATCTCCTGAAATATCAAAATTAAAGATTGCCGAGGGTCCTCTGGATGTCAATGGAGGAGTAAAACAGGGGTATTTATTTAATTTCAATGTTGCAGGACTTTCAAAACTTCAAGCTGTGCAACCGGAAACGCAATGGCCGGATTTTTGCAAATTGGAGTGGAATAGTCCGGACGATCCGGAAGAAAAGCAACCTTTCAACTTGGATGAGAAAGTTTCCGAGTTAATTCAAACCATCCTTTCCCAGGGCTATACATTTGAACCATGGCAAATAGCCACTTACGTTTGTGCTTTGAAGACCAAGCCATTTGTTATTTTGGCCGGTGTTTCGGGGACAGGCAAATCCAAATTGCCCAGCCTTATTGCGAAAGCTACAGGTGCAGAGAGACTACTGATTCCGGTACGACCGGACTGGACCGATAGCTCAGAAGTTTTAGGATATTGTAATTTACAAGGGGGCTTTCGACCGGGCTCACTTTTATCCTTTGCCAAAGATGCAGAAGTGACTAAGGGAAAACAATTCGTATGCATTATGGACGAAATGAACTTAGCTCGGGTTGAACACTATTTTGCCGAAGTATTGAGCCAGATAGAGGATCGACATATATGTGACAGCGGCGGTTTTACGAGTTACTCTCTCATAAATCAAAAATTGCTAGAAGAAGACCAACACTGGGCTAAACAAGGACTCCCTGCCAATCTGGCAATTGTAGGTACTGTAAACATGGATGAAAGTGCCCATGGATTCAGCCGTAAGGTTTTGGATCGGGCTTTCACTATCGAGTTTTCCGAAATAAATCTAAATTCTTGGGAGAAAAGCATTAATGTTGACTCAGAGCTAGGTACTGATGGCTTGCCGATTGAAGCTTGGTACCCGCGAGCAATAAGATTAGGGGAATTAACCAATGTCACAGATTTGGACAGGCAAGAAATCAACCAAGTGGTTAAAGCCCTTACTGACATAAATAAGATATTGATTAAAGCTCAACTACAAGTCGGATTTCGCATTCGAGATGAACTTGCCCTATTTGTACTCCATGCCAGAGAAATGATTTCTTCATTTATTGACCATAAAGGTAATAAGGTAGATCCACTGGATATGGCCATACAGATGAAGGTGTTACCCCGAATCATTGGGGGAAGTTCAGCAATTCGCCAGGTTGTATTGGAGCTGTTAGCTTGGTCTACGGGGCAAACGATAGTAAACGAATCATATGCACAAGAGTTGATGGAAAAATGGATGAATGAAGGACGTCCTTCAGCATTACAAAATGCCAAATTCTCTCGAACGGCAGCTCGCCTATGCCTGATGTGGGATAGACTAATGAACGAGGGTTTCACCTCCTTCTGGATGTGATTTATGCTAGAAGAACTCTTTGAATTAAGAACTGATAGAGTGGAGCTTCACTTTAGTAAGTCCACAGGTAAAGTCCCAGCAGTTTTGCCTGGGGCAAATACCCCAGGGCGGCTAGCAATTAGTAAGGAACGTCCAGGGTTATCGTGGGAAAAGATTTGGCGGCAAGGAATTCCTGATGACATTGCCTGCTTTTCTAATCAAATAATGGGACCAAGGCTTTTTGAAGAGACAGATTATAAAATCTATGCCACTTGTAAAAAAAATGATTCACAAGTAAGAATTGTTCACCGAGATGCCTCGTTATTAAAGGACTTGGATTCAGGTGATCATGGCAAGAGTGTCTTTGGTCACATAAACTTTCGATCTCAGGTAGGTAGAACCGAGTTTCGGGTATTGGTGGATGATGTTCCGGAGTTTGACTTTGAAGTTGAAGTATTTCCAACAAAACTAGATTATGGTTCTGACTATGAAAAAATATTAGCCGATGTTCAGGATATAATGACGGGACTGGCTATGGAATATTTGAAATCAACATATCAGCTCGGCACTAAAGTGGATTTACATAAGTCCAGTAATATTGAATGGTTAGTATTATTAAGGAATATCGTTGATGACTTAGAAAGAGCCTTGCTTTATGTTGCCAGACGACCTATTCGAGGCTTAAAACGGGAAATCGAAACGGTTAAAGTTGAAAAAATTAAACGTATCGATGCAACGGTTCGGTCTGCTATTAGATGTGGAACTGGTAAAGGTGACTTTTCTGCGCTTCAGGGCGGTGTAGCAATTCGTCAACAGATAAATGAAAATAGACCACAGCCTACGTTGAATACTGTCGAACATAGATGGTTGGCTGGACAGCTAAATAGAATCAGGCGACGTCTGGTTGGTTTGCGGGTTGAAGAAACGGCTTTGTGGCAAATGGGTAAAGAAAAACAGACCGAGCGGCGTGGACAGACCATAAAAGAGCTGGAAACGATTGAATCGAGAATACTGTTTATGCAGAAATTAGAGCCTTTGGCTAGTGCAGAGGGTGAAGCACCCATGAGATATGCTTCTATGCAACTACTAGGTTCCCCAGGTTACCGAGAGGCATATCAGGCCTGCATGGTGCTTTCTTTGGGATTGCGCATCGAGGGCGGGCCGATGCGTTTATCGGTAAAGGATATAAATTTACTATATGAGTACTGGTGTTACTTAGCCCTGTTAAGGATTCTTTCTGAGGAAACCGGGCAGGAAATCCCGGTGCAGGACCTCCTAAAGGTACGAACGAATGGGTTGCAAGTTTTATTAGAACACGGACGTAAAACTCAAATCCGCTTTGCGGGGCAGGATGGTAGGAAGATTATTGCTTCATATAATCCTAGCTTTAGTGGGGAAGCCATGCTTATTCCCCAGCGTCCGGATATCTTACTTACTCTCCAAGATAAAGATTGGCCTAAGATCCATCTGGTTTTAGATGCGAAATATAGAGTGGATGCATCAGATAAGTATTATCAACATTACAATTCCTATGGACCACCTGAGGACGCGATCAATATTATGCATCGATATCGGGATGCAATACTGGAGCTAGACCACGAAGGTGAAGAACCTAACGCAGTTCGAAGAACTGTTATACAGGCAGCAGCGTTATTTCCTTACCAGGAAAAAGAGCAATCCTTTAAAGAAAGTAAGCTGTGGCAATCTTTAAATCGAATTGGGATAGGCGCGCTACCATTCTTGCCTGACAACATGGAATATCTAAGAGAATGGCTACACGGGGTGCTCCAACAAGGTGGTTTTACTACTTCTCATCGCGCCATCCCTTATAACATTCAGCGTCGAGCGCAAGATTGGCGTATTGCAGCTACAGAAGCAGTATTAGTTGGGGTGTTGAGGGGAGTTAACCCTGCCCAGCATCTTGAGTGGATAATTGCAAACCGTCTTTATTATATGCCTTTGTTAAAGTCGCAGTTGCGCCAGTATACCACGAAATGGGTGGCTATATATTCTCCTATCGCTATACATAAACCGGGAGCAGTGACCCATAAGGCAGAGGTAATCGGATTGGAGATAGTACCCAGGAGGGATATCAATACCCCATGGCATAGCAATCGAGGAGATAATGATTTTCAGGTATTATACCGGTTAGGAGAAATTATTAAGCTCAAACATCCGGTAGCAAACCTTAATAAAGAGGAACAGGGGCAGCGGTTTTCCAGCCATCGATGGACAACTGGACTAGCCTTGGATCGAGCGAGACGTCTAGAAGAACTCTTTCTTGAAACTGAACCAGAATGGCGTTTGTTCGAAGATTTGAAAGCTATGGGTATTCCTTTTCATCTCAATCCAGGTCCAGTCAAATTGATTGATCCTGACAATCCCAGTGGTCGAGTCTGGTTTGAATTAGATGAATGTAACATCCGTTATGCTGGCTCGAGTGGCTATGCTATCAAACGGCAGGGAAAAACGAGCTACTTTAAAGATTATAATGGATTGGTTGCGGATCTTTCTTCACTGGATGAATTTCCAATAGGAGCGGTTAATAACTGACTAATATTCATCCATTTTTCCTTTAATCGGGTAAAACCTAATTTAGGCATGGCTTTGAACCTATTAATAGCGATCTAAGTAATTTGGTTAAGAAAAATGGGGGTGTGGTGTGAACAAAATCGGCCAATCACAAATTTCAAATACTAAGTTTATGATCTGTTTTAGTACAGTCCTAAAGTTGTTTATAAATTAAAGGGTTGCTGATTAATAATATCGAATGTATATATAGTAGCATGGACTATTATTTCAGATCAAACTAGAACAAATTTAGGTTGGTTATAATGGAGTAGATGATTATGATTATGTATTAAGCGGCATGAAGATCGTCGATAGGACTTATATCATGTGATTATATTAAGAATACGAATTCACTTATGTTTCGAAATGATAAGGCGGAGCATAGGAAAAGTCCGATTACTAACAGGTCCAATTTAGATGGATGTAGAATGACTATGAGTGAAAAATTCATATAGAACTAGAAATATATTTGGGCCGTATACTAACAAATTCCATCCATCCATATTGAGACTTATTAAAAAGATATTACCAGTTACAACGAATACGGGATAGGTTACTATTTCCGGAATTGACTCTGTTGCTGGGAATTGATATCAGTTACCTAGAAAAAGTCAGGTGCGTGATAAAAAATATAAATTGTAGGCGTCATGAAAGGTACAAGATGAGCGAAAAAGATATACATTCAGTATTATGTGATTCCAAAATAGACATGTTTTGTTTTGATGCAGATGACACCTTGTGGTATGACTACAAATACTTTAATGGTTTAAAAAAGGCATTTAACTCAATAATTATTAACCACGGATTAGACAAGGCAGAAGCCGATATTATAGTTAAGTTTAACTTAAAAAAATACAGCAAGGGTGAGAAAGGATTTGCCGACGCATTATTAAGAACAGCCCTAGATCTTAGAATAAATACTGATGAAATAAAAGTGCTCGAAATGGCAATAGAGGCATTTTTAAAACATCCAATAGAATTTCTCCCATATAGTTATATTTCATTATTGAAACTAAACTGCCATAATAAAATTTTAATCACCCAAGGGAATCGGAAAGAACAAGAGCGAAAAATAGCCATGACTAGAATTAGAGGTTTTTTCAATAGAATCTTAATAGTTGAGAAAAAGGATCCAGGTACGTACAAAGATATTTTTAAAGATCTTAATATCCGTGGCGAAAGAGTATTAATGTTTGGAAATAGTATTAAAAACGATATCATTCCTGCAATATACAATAGTGCTAACGCAATTTGGTTAAATCATTCTATGAATGTATTGGGACGGGATGATACTCTGCCAGCTAATGCATATCAAGTAAATGGATGGAACGAAATATATAAGATAATTAGCAATTATTAATTTCACGAAAACATTACGGAATGAATTAAGAATAATAATTTAGATTTGTCCATTAAGACATCAGACGGAATTATTACCTAATTAGAAAACACATTATGCATGCAATGCAGTGTTATCTGCAAAAGAAGTATATCAAAAATTCTGAGAATAAAATAGAGAAATTAGCTTACAAATACTATATGGACTATGTCAATAAGTATAAATATCAACTTTTATTCATCTTGATTGGTATTCATAATTCAAAGAAGAAATACTATAGTTTTAACACGTTTGCATATCTATCTAGTGGGGCGGTGAATGACTTTATTAGTTTATGCCGAAATACTTTTTATCATTTAGACATAGATTTTTTTCTTAATTATAAACAAAAAAGCGTAATACCTACCGCAATCCAAAGTGAGGGATCCCTGGACACGGCTGCTGCTGAAATGAATAAAACCAAATTGAATGATGAAAACGGAACAGAGATGCACACATTTGCTATGAATATGGGAAATGTGTTTAAGAAATATCATGGAGATATTTATGCAAAATATCCGGAAACAACTCAGTTTGCATTCAATGATGAAGTACAAATTGATACTAATAAGTATTTACAGAGTGTACGCGACAATTTACTTAAATGGGGTGTAATCATCAAGAAAGATCGTCCACAGAGAATAACCATAGGCCTACGACGCGGCAGTATATATTTTTTAAATAGAATATTCTCTCCACTATTTGATATATCATATAGAACTCGAGGGGGTTATAATGTTGTACTTAATACATCGTTATTTGAACACTCTATAAAAGCATCAATGGAACCCAATGATATAATAAACTGGGATAAAAGAATTAAGGCGTTGCATGTTAAAGAAACCAAGACGTTACATATTGAGGATAATGTAGAAACTATTTCAAAAATATTAGATGAAGATGAATATTGCCAACAATTATCACTGTTTAAGAGTGGTGAAGACAGTGAGTGATAAAATATTTGTGATGAAAGATATCACTAATCATAATATCGAAGAAATGACAAAAATGAAGTTTCTATTTATAGCAGCAAGTTGCGATGAACGTAGCTACAAAATCAGTAACATAATATTGGGGAAAAGCAATCTTGTCGAAAAAATGTATATTTTTGATTATAAAAAATTTCAACCTACCAAGGATCAGGAACAAGAATATGCTACATACTATAATTATATGGTCTTTAAAGATTATGAAATAATAAAATGCGAAAATGAAGATGATGACATTCATAATCTAAATAAAATTCATATTGAACCCACGGATTGTATCGGCATTGACATTACTGGATTTAGTATTCCAGATATCTTTCGCATTTTTTATGTACTCAGGCAGATTAAGAGTATCCGGCACTTACATGTCTTTTATTCAGAACCCAGATACTACTATTACAGCAATGGGTTGTTTGACACATATGAACTATTATCTGGAGAACGAAAATATACTCAAATTCACGAATACTTTGCATCTGGAAGTCAACAAAAAGAGATTTTGGTTTGTTTCTTAGGATTTGATAAGATGGTTTCAAAATGGGTGCGTGAACTAGCAGATCCCAGTGAAATAGTTGTGATAAATGGACTTCCGTCTTACATGCCAAAATTGAAGGATATCAGTTTAGTCAATAACTTCGATTTGTTGAGTATGATTGATAAAGATAATATTTATTTTACCAGGGCCAGTAATCCATATTCAGCATACAATACACTATGTGATATAAAGGAAAAGTTCAATGGTGCGCTACTCAATATTTGTGTTTTGGGTACTAAACCAATGACATTAGGAGCTTGCATATTCGCTCTTGATAATATTGGAACGGTCAAAGTCACATACCCCTATCCCAAATCATATAAACTCAAGACTACGGAAGAAAGTTCGAGACTGTGGCACTATTTCATAGATTTTGTAGACTAGGAGGTCTTTAATGAGAGTTATTTCACCGTCTTTTGAAATCATTGACACTTTTAATGGCGACAATATACTTAAAAACCTAGAAATATTTGGCAGGGTATGTTACAAGAGCGAAAATCAAATCACTTCGTTATCTGCAAATAATTTTATCGAAAGAATCATAAAGAGTGGTCATGAATCGGTAATCGAGCATGAAAAAATATCTGTCAAAATAGTGTGCGATCGCGGCGTTAGTCATGAAATTGTAAGGCACAGAATTGCCAGTTATAGTCAGGAAAGCACAAGGTATTGTAATTATTATCAAGATAAATTTGGAAAAGAGTTAACTTTAATTAAGCCATTCTTTTGGAATGATAATAATGACATGTATGAGATTTGGTTACAAACAATGCAGTACATTGAAAATAACTATAATATGTTGATCAAATTAGGTGCCAAGCCAGAGGAGGCGCGAAGTATTCTACCAAATAGTCTGAAAACAGAAATTATTGTTACGATGAACCTAAGAGAGTGGAGACATTTCTTTAAGCTGAGGACGTCAAATAGAGCTCACCCGCAGATGAGGGAGATTTCTATTCCATTGCTTAATAAAATGAAAGAGCTCATTCCAATTATTTTTGACGATATTCTGGTAGAAATCTAATTTTGCAAACATGTTTACTCAACGTATTGATTGAAAAACTCTATTGGTAAAATAAAATTCGTTAAAAAAATGCTGTGAAAGTGGAAAACCATCCTCTATCACACCACTGTGTAGAAATTTATCCAGACTCTTTTTGATATTGACCTACTCCCCGAAAAATGATGTGTCAAAATAATTCAATTCCTTGGGCAATATCCCCAAGGAATGAAGGCTTTTACTAACAAATTTTAGAAAACAGCCTAATCTTGTCGGACTACAAGGGCTATAAATATTTGTGTGATTAAACGCCATATAAATAAACAGAGTTCGAATACCGACAAAAAGTTTTAGGGACTTCAAACTTTGTAGAATTATGCACACGTATAATGCCAAGGGGGTTAAGCTATGAGGCCAAGCAAACCTGAATACTACCTTGAGATCGCTAGTAATGTGGCAAAAAGGTCAACCTGTATCCGGCGGCAATATGGAGCAGTCATTGTAGCAAATGATCAAATTGTGGCCACCGGGTATAACGGTGCCCCGCGTGGTGAAGATAATTGCTGCGATCTGGGAACCTGTCAGCGAGAGGATTTGGGTGTAGCTCCAGGGGAGAGGTACGAGCTCTGCAAAGCAATCCACGCAGAGATGAACGCATGTCTCCACGCTGGGCGCGATGCTTGCCAAGGGGCAACGCTATATTTGTCCGGGTGGCAAGATGGCACGGTGATTAAGCAAGCGGAGCCCTGCTCGATGTGTGAGCGGGTTATCAAACAGATGGGAATCGTGGCGGTAATCAGTTAAGTGGACAAAATCCTTGATTTCGCGGAATATAAACGGATTTGTTTTGTGACCGGCTTTAAAAAGTTTACCATAGGAAGGAAATCACAATAGAGCAAAGCTGCCTCCATAATTCAGATGCATATAACTGCTTTGAATATCTAAAAAAGCTGGCAGAAAAGATTAGTGTTAGTGCTACTCTAATATTAGGCCAAATGCTGGCAAAAAAATAGGCCACCTTAATATTCCAATCCTGTATGATTATGTTGCTGAGACATTATCGTACGGGGGGAAAGGAAATGATTAAGATGGCACAATTAGAGCATATCAAGAAAATGTATTA
>Ga0074193_1000921_pt1 | contig 42160 bp, 40 predicted proteins | sample EPASupsiteHSE605_FD_64523 | JGI IMG/M metagenome (GOLD analysis project Ga0074193, IMG submission 64523) | Bioremediated contaminated groundwater from EPA Superfund site, New Mexico - Sample HSE6-05 | ecosystem: Environmental > Aquatic > Deep subsurface > Groundwater > Contaminated ...
CCCTTGTTGTCATAAGCAATGACCTCGATCTGCTTGCCATTGATGCCGCCGTTGGCATTGAGCTGATCGATGTAAAGGGTGGCGCCGTTCTTAACGCCGAGGCCGTACTGTGCATATTCGCCTGTGTGGCAGCCGATGATGCCGACCTTTATGGTTTCGCCGGAAGCCGCTTCACTTGAGGGGGCTGCGCTCTCTGTGGTTGTGCTGGGCTCGGTCTTTGTGCCGCAGGCGGCAAAGCATCCGACGATGAGCACTAGGACGAGCGCGATGCTCAGGAACTTTTTCATTTTTTTTCCTCCAAATTAGTTTGTGTATACTCATGTTAAAAAACAGCCCCGCAAGAGAACGAAGCCATCTTGAGTACCGGATTAAATAAAAAAAGCCGTATTTAGTTGCCCTCTATTCTAAATCTCTATAACAGTAAAGTCAATAGTTTAGTGCTATAAATCGCTGTATCTTGTGCATAAGTATGCGAATTTTTGGAAAACAAAAATCTTATGCCAAAATACGGCCAGCCAGCCGCAATTTAACGAAGTGATGAATAAAATTGCTGAAGCGCCGCTGAGAATTGTGAAAACTGACACTTTCAATCTTCCTATAAACGTGCTATAATTCATCGAACAAAGATTTTCGGAGATGTTTATGAGAAATAGCGTTAAGACAACTCAAAACTCGTTTTTCTTTAGCTTTACCGGCTTTTTCTTCGGTAAGGCTTACTTGAGTTTGTCTGATAACGGGTAGGAAATTTGGTTAAAACCGAGTGCTTCAAGCCCCGCAGCAAACTCGCTGCGGGGCTTTTTTATGTAATGTGACTGTGTTATAATGTCCGTAATTCGGCGTAAGAATATTTCCGCGGAAATATCACTGAGCAACGAAGCTGAAATTAAAACGGAGTAAAAGGAGATTAAGCCTTGGATATAACGATAAAAGGCGGGACTCTTTCAGGCACAGTAAGCGCGACAGCGTCAAAATCCGCGGCGCACCGAGCTCTGATATGTGCGGCGCAGGCCGACAGACCGACAGAAATTTATATTTCTTCCAATAACGAGGATATAGGCGCAACAATCAACTGCCTTAGCGCCATGGGAGCACGTATAACCGAAAGCGAAAATTCTTTAGCGGTTACTCCGACTGCGGCTTTTCCGGAAAAGGCCGAGTTCGACTGCGGCGAGAGCGGCTCGACACTTCGCTTCCTGCTGCCTGTGGCAGCGGCACTTCTGCCGCAAAGCGAATTTTTCGGCCGCGGCAATCTTCCGAACAGACCTATAGGCGAGCTCGTTTCCGCACTTGAAAAAAATGGCGCAGGCATCTCAGGAAATCGGCTGCCCGTAACTGTCAGCGGAAAGATTCACGCAGGCACGTTTGAAATTGCGGGAGACGTCAGCTCACAGTATATTTCAGGGCTGCTCATGGCTCTGCCGCTGCTTGAGGGCGACAGCACAATTATCCTAACAAGCCCGCTTTGCTCAAGGCCCTATGTTTCGCTTACAATAGATATGCTCTCGAAATTCGGAATAGAAATCGGGGCGGCGGACGGCGGATATACCATAAGAGGAAGGCAGAGCTTCCGCTCACCAGGTACCCTCAAAATCGAAGGCGACTGGTCGGCGGCCGCCGTTTTCCTCGCGGCCGGCGCCGTTTGCGGAGATGTGACGGTGAACGGGCTGAATACCGATTCCGTTCAGGGAGACAAAGCCATAATCGATATACTTCGCGGTTTCGGGGCGGAAGTGGACGTCCCGGAAAGCTCGGCCCGTTTTCGAAAAGCAAAGCTGAAAGCCTGCCGCGTGGATACTTCAGCCATACCGGACCTGTTTCCGATACTTGCCGTTCTAGCGGCGTGTGCGGAGGGCAGAACTGTTCTGTATAATGCCGCGCACCTGCGCTACAAGGAAAGCGACAGGCTCAAATCGACGGCTGCGATGATAAATTCTCTCGGCGGCAAAGCCGAGGAGTTTTCCGACAGGCTCGAGATTACGGGAACGCCTCTTTCGGGAGGCCGTGTCGACTCCTTCGGCGATCACAGGATAGTCATGGCGGCGGCGGTCGCGGCCTGCGCGTGCAAAGGAGAGACGGTGATTCACGGCGCCGAAGCCGTGAATAAGTCCTATCCAGGATTTTTCAGGGACTTTTCAGCTCTCGGCGGCAAGGTTTTATAATAGCGGAAAGGCGGTAAGCATATGGATTTAAGCGAAGTCAGAAAAGAAATAGACGAAACGGACGACAAACTGCTCGAGCTTTTCCTGCGCCGCATGGAGCTTGCGAAAGAAGCGGTGTATGAAAAGACTTACTGCGGAAAGCCGCTGACGGACACGCGCCGTGAAAATGAAATACTTGAGAGAGTAGAGAAAAAAAGCGGGAGTATGTCCCGATATTCTCTGCGGCTTTTCAAAGAGCTCATTACCCTGAGCCGCGAATATCAGGACGCGCTCCGCAGCCTCGAGCTCCTTAATATTGTGATAATCGGTATGCCCGGCAGCGGAAAAAGCACCGTAGCGGAGTGCATCGCCAAAAAAACGGGGCGCAGCTTTGTGAACATAGATACGGAGATAGAAAAAGCCGCAGGCAAGTCTATACCCGAGATTTTCGCCGAGGACGGGGAGGAAGGCTTCCGCGCAATCGAGCGGGAGGAAACCGCGAAAGCGGGAGCCCTTTTCGGTGCCGTAATCGCGACGGGCGGTGGAGTCGTCAAGGACTTCCGAAATTATGAGCCGCTTCACCGAAACGGAAGAATATACTATATCCGCCGTGAGCTTACGGAGCTTGAAATCGAAGGCAGACCGCTTTCGAAAAGTCTTGAGAACCTGAAAAAGCTTGAAATCGAGCGCGAACCGCTCTACTGTCGGTTTGCCGACGCGGAAATACAAAACGACGTGACGCTGCAGGAAGCGGCGGAGCGCATATGGGCAGAGTTCTGCGGGAACGCAGAAAAACAAAATTCGGCAAAAGAACCTTAACAATGGTTTCTAAAATAAAAAGCAGTAAAGAGGGTATTAAATTGTCGCACAACATATACAACAGGCAGGCGGAGGCCATGCCGAAAGAGGAGCTCCGTGCGCTGCAGAGCGAAAGGCTCTGCGCAATGGTAAAAAGAGTTTATGAGAAAATCCCCATGTACCGTGAACGCTTCGACAGCATGGGACTGAAGCCGGAGGATATCCGTTCCATAGACGATATCACAAAGCTACCGTTCACCTATAAGCAGGATCTGCGCGACAATTACCCCTTCGGACTGTTTGCCGTCCCGATGGACGAGGTCGTCAGGATACACGCCTCATCCGGCACGACGGGAAAGCAGACCGTTGTCGGCTACACTGCCAATGACCTGAAGCTCTGGGGCGAGGTGATGGCGAGAACGCTGGGCGCGGGCGGCGTTACAAAGTCCGACATCGGGCACATCAGCTACGGCTACGGACTCTTCACGGGCGGTCTGGGCGGCGGTCTCGGCTCCGAGACTGTAGGCTGCGCAACGATTCCCGCCTCGACGGGCAACACCCGCCGTCAGGTGACGATACTTCAGGACTTCAAACCAACCTTTATTCTCGCAACGCCTTCATACGCACTCACAATAGCCGAGTTCATGGAGCAAAACGGAATAACCGCAAATGAGCTGAGCCTCAAAGCGGGCTTCTTCGGAGCTGAGCCGTGGACCGAGAGCATGAGAAAAGAAATCGAGAAGCGGCTCAACCTCAAAGCCTACGACATTTACGGGCTGTCCGAGGTCATCGGACCCGGCGTCGCCTATGAATGCGAATGCCAGCACGGTCTGCACGTCAATGAGGACCATTTCTATCTTGAAATAATCGACCCCGAAACAGGGGAAACACTCCCCGACGGAACCGAAGGCGAGATAGTTTTCACCTGCATGACCAAGGAAGCTCTGCCGCTGGTACGCTACCGCACGAGGGATGTCGGAATGCGCATACCGGGCGAGTGCGAATGCGGACGCACCTTTGTGCGTATGCAGAAGCCCGCGGGCCGTACGGACGATATGCTTATCATCCGCGGCGTCAACGTGTTCCCGTCGCAGATCGAATCCGTGCTGATGAATCTCGACGGTATTGCGCCGTATTATCAGATGATAGTTGAAAGAACCGGTAACCTTGACAATCTGACAGTCCTTGTCGAGCTAACGGAGGAAACCTTCACGGACGAAGTCCGCAAGCTTGAGGCAATGTCAAAGAAAGTGACGGAGGCTATCCATTCCGTGCTCGGTATCGCGGCAAAGGTTAAGCTCGTCGAGCCCAAGAGCATTGAGCGCTTCGAGGGCAAAGCGAAACGTGTTATCGATAAACGCACTCAGGTCAATTTTTAGGGGGGGAAAAAGAATATGCTGTTAAAACAGATTTCGGTTTTTGCGGAAAACCGCCGAGGCGCTATAATGGACATAACGGGTGTTTTACTGAAGGCAGGCGTCAATATCCGCGCAATTTCAATTGCGGACACCACAGACTTTGGCGTAGTACGCCTGATTGTCGACAAACGTAAGGACGCTCTTGCCGCCCTGCGTGAAAACGGCATGACCGTCAAGGAAACCGACGTTGTCGCGCTGGCGGTGGATGATACCCCCGGCTCCTTCCACGAGGCGCTAAAGGCACTTACGGACAGCGGAATAATGGTCGAATATAGCTACGGCTTCGTTTCACCTATTGGAGACGGCGCGACTATTATTCTCAAGTGCGACGATCAGGAAAAGGCGCTCGGCTGCCTCACGGCAAAGGGCTTCAAGCTCCTGACCGCTGAGGACGTCAAGTTCTGATATTAAGTCTGAGGACAAAAAATGGACCGCCCGACATTCTATACCGTCGTGGCGGTCCCGTGCCATGCTCGGGGCACTATTTGCTTTACTTTTGCGGTTCTCTTTGCTATAATACAAAACGCCGTAAAAAAATACGCGCCCGTAGCTCAGCTGGATAGAGCAATGGCCTCCGACGCCATGTGCCGCTGGTTCGAATCCAGTCGGGCGTGCCAAAATAAAGACATGTCTTTCTCCAATAGGGAAGACGTGTCTTTTTTTATAATTAGATATATGATATTATAAATATGAACGGTAAGTTTATCGAAATAAACCGAATTTACTTGTTTAATCTTCGGGGCGGCATGACGCGCTTCAAGGAAACGGGGGAGACAAAATGGAGTACAAAAGAAGGCAATATCCTTTATTTTCGGCCTGCGGATTAAACTGTGGTCTATGTCCCCGCTATCATACGGACGGAATATCAAAATGTCCCGGATGTGGGGGGGAGGGCTTTTCTGAAAAGCATCCTGCATGCGGCGTTTTATCCTGCTGCCAACGGCACGGAATCGAATACTGCTGTCTCTGCCGGGAATACCCCTGCAGGAAATTTGAAGGCGCCGACACGGCGGACTCGTTTATCACCCATAAGAACCAGTTAAAAGATTTTGAGAAGGCAAAAAGCATCGGATTAGACACCTATGAAGCTGAACTGGACGCCAAAGTCGGCATACTGAAAGACTTGCTGACGGGTTTTGACGACGGGCGGCAAAAGAGCTTTTTTTGTACCGCCGTCAATCTCTTGGATCTGCAGGACCTGAAGAATGTTATGCAGCAGATCGAGGCAGAAATAAGACACGGGGATACACTGAAAGAAAAATCCGGAACAGCAGCTCGGCTGCTGAAAACAATGGCGGAAAAGCGAGACGTTTCACTGCAGCTGCGTAAAAAACCGAAATCATAAAATACTAAAGAGACGGGATTGTCGCATGATGTCGAAATTCGGGGGTTCCGCGCTTGACACGGCTGTTACAGGCAATCTATAATAAATTGCAGGTGCAGAGAAAAACAGATATTTAATGAGGAAGTGAATTCGATGACCGGTATAGGAAACATTCAGCTTAACCTTTTTTCGCTCATTTTGCTGATTATTATTCTTGTAAACATGTGTTGCCGTTCAAAAGAGTATCTTCCTGATCAAAAACTATTTCTAATTATGATTGTTTCTGTCGGCATTCTTATTATCGCGGATTCGTTTTCATGGTTATTTAATGGTGAACCCGGTAAAACGGCACGTACATTGAATCTCGTATTTAACGCTTTCGGTTTTACGTTAATGATGTTTCCCTTCTTTCTCTGGTGTATGTATGTTCGCTATCAAATTAAAATGAATGTTAAGGATATGCTTAAGGCAACGGGGCTTCTCTCGATCCCGTTTTTTATAAATGCGGCGTTGTCGATATTAAGCTGTTTCCACAAATATTATTTTTATTTTGATGATTTGAACGTCTACCACAGAGGAGATTATTTCTGGGTTGCCGCAATCTTGAATTATGCGTACTATTTATACGCGACGGTATATTTAATAAAAAACAGAAAGAGCACAGAAGGAAATCTGTCTTTATTACTTTCGCTTTTTCCGCTCCCACCTCTGCTGGGAAGTTTAATCCAGTACGAACACTACGGAGTTGCCCTTCTTTGGCCATGCGCTACGCTGTCGCTCACCATAATCTATTTGAATATTCAGAAAAACCAACTCTACACGGATCACCTTACGGGCCTTTATAACCGCAGGCTTCTTGACATACACCTCAATGACTGCCTCAACAGTAATAACAAGCCCGGCAGTATTGGCGTTATTTTGCTGGACATTGATAAATTCAAATCGATTAACGATGAGCTGGGGCATCTTATCGGCGATCAGGCGCTGAGCGAAACTGCCAATATACTGAAAAAAAGCGTTGGGAGAAAAGGCTTTACCGCAAGATACGGCGGTGACGAGTTTGTTCTGGTAATCCCTGTGAATAACTTTACGGAGATCGAAAGAATTGCTGCGGAAGTCGACCGAAATATAGAGCTGTTCAACAAGCGGTCAAACGCCCAATACTCTATACATCTCAGCATGGGATATGCGATTTTTAAATGCGACGGTAAAACCTCGAAAACAGACGTTTTGAACGGGATTGATAAGCAAATGTACGAAGGCAAATACACCGGCCGCGTTATCGAGAACCAAATGAAGATACAATGACGTGAAATATTAGTTTTGCTATAAATTCTATGCTAAGAGAAGAAAAATGAAGTAAGTAGGTGAACTCTTGATGGCGGGCTATGGAAACGTGATAACAAATGCATTTTCCATAATATTGCTTGTAATTGTCTTAACGAATATGTACCGACGTTCAAGACAGTACCTACCCGACCAGAAGATTTTTTTGGCGATCGTAATTGCAAACATCGCGATTCTGATTTTTGATTCATTACAGTGGTATCTGGACGGGAAACCGGGCAGCACAGCATATTATGTAAACTTAATATCCAACGTTTTGTATTATACGTTTCAGATACTTCCATGCGGGCTGTGGTGCTTTTATGTTCGTTACCAGATAAGGATGGATGTAAAGGAAATGATGAGGGCGAAACTGCTTCTGGGAGTTCCTTTTATCATTAACTCCGTGATTTCAATTCTCAGCTCTTTCTACGGATTTTATTTCTTTGTAAATGACATGAATTATTACAGTAGGGGAGACCTTTTCTGGCTGTCTGTATTATTTACATACGGTTATTTTCTGTATTCCATCGTTTATGTTCTGATTAACAGAAAGAACACTGAAAGAAATATATTTATTTCTCTGCTGCTTTTTTCTCTGCCGCCTCTCGTCGGGAGCGTTATTCAGGTGTTTCATTTCGGCTACGCTCTTATTTGGTCAAGCACAGCGTTGTCGGTTATTATGATTTACATTAACATTCAAAAAAATCAGCTTTATACGGATCACCTTACGGGACTATATAACCGCAGACTTCTCGATATACATCTCAAAGACTGCCTAAAGAACAATGCTAAGCAAGGCGGTATCGGCGTTATTATGCTCGACATCGAAAAGTTCAAAGATATCAACGACACATTCGGGCATGTAGTCGGCGACCAGGCACTGGTCGAAACAGCGAATGCGCTTAAAAAAAGCATAGGTCAAACAGGCTTTACCGCAAGGTATGGCGGCGACGAGTTTGTTGTCGTCATCCCCGCGAACGATAAATCGCTGCTCGAAAGGGCAGCAAAGACAATCAAAGACGGTATCGAACAATTAAACCAAAGAGAAGACATTTTATATAAGCTTCACCTGAGTATGGGATACGAGCTTTTTGAATGCGGCGGGAACATAACAATAAGTGATGTCTTGTATCGTATAGATCGGCAAATGTATGAGGATAAACTTAAGTCGCGCGTTATCGAAAATCAAATGTCCCTGCAGTAAAAAACAGAAAGACGCCTGAAGACCATTGTTTTCGGGCGTCTTATTTTTCCGTAAACGTCAGCACCTCTGCCGGGTCATGTCTGACCGCTGCTGAGACTATTGCTAATTTCATACCATCTTATTCCCCGTTTTCTCCCCTCCGTAATATACTGTATTGATTGATTCTGCAAAGGGGGGCATAATCACATGTCAGTTGTTATGTGCGGCTGCTCAGAGGAAATGAGATGTGCTGCAATCAGGAGGATAAACGAGGGCGCAGAAAACATACGCGACGGAATTTTCAATATCAGAGTGGGCCTCAACAGCATAGAGAGCGGCTTTATTACTGCCGGTACAAACCGATGCTGCGCGGGAGCGGCAGGTTGCAAAGAAGGCGCCTGCGACATTGCCGCGGGGCTGAGGGTGCTCAGGCCCGAGCTGAGCGGCGCGGAGAGACGGGGAGCCTGCGAGGGGCTTCGCGGTATCCGAATAGGAAGCTGCGGCGTAAACGAGGGTGTACAGTGTGTACGTCAGGGAAATGTCAGCAGGGGGAAATGCGCGATTGAAGCCGGAATGGACTCAATATCTGAGGGCTTAGACGATTGCCTGAACGCTCTTAGCTGCGTACTGTAAAAAAACAAGAGCTTAAACGGCCGGCTGATGGCAGAGCAAAAAGACACACCACGATTAAAAACTGATAACAAAAAGAAATGCCGAAAAACAGCTGTTTTTCGGCATTTCTGGCATCCCCGGCGCGATTCGAACGCGCGACCTTCCGCTTAGGAGGCGGACGCTCTATCCTGCTGAGCTACGGAGACATCTTTTTTGCGGTACTTGCGTATTCTAACTCAATTTTAATTCCGTGTCAAGCAGACGCCGTTGCGACAAAGGACGTTCATCGGGACGCCGTAGGTCGAAAATCTGACCGGCTGATTGGTGTCGAAATTATCTATTGCTTTTATAAGTCCAATACAACCGACCTGAAAGAGGTCGTCGACATTTTCACCGCGCGACGCGAATTTCTGTATGACCGACAATACCAAACGCAGATTTCCCGAAATCAGTTTTTCCCTGGCTTCCTTGTCTCCCTTTTTTGCCCGAAGCAGCAGCGCCATCGTTTCATCGTTCTTCAGTACATTAAGCTTCGCTGTGTTGACACCGCAAATCTCGACCTTGTTCAGCAAATTGATTACCTCCATGACGATGTATATCGCATAGTATTTCCCTCATAACGCGGTTTCATTCCGCATGCGCGAAAAGCAAATGTGAACCACGTATGAAATGACGGTTGACATTATGAAAACTACACTATAAAATGTCTGTGAGCTACGTATCATGGGAGGGGTCATATGTCAACAAAAAACGACATTCTGGCGGTACTGGAAAATGAGCGCGAGCGCTTTCTATCCGGTCAGGAGTTGGCCGAAAGACTTGGCATTTCAAGACAGGCGGTATGGAAAGCCGTAAAAAGTCTTAAGGAGAGCGGTCACAGCATACTCGCCGTCACGAACAAGGGGTATAAACTGGACGCGGGCAGCGATCTGCTGAGCTCGGAGGGACTGCGCGCCAATCTTGCGCAAAAATACAAAGACATTCCGATTACGGTTCTGAGCGTTACCGATTCGACCAACACTCAGGCAAAAAAGCTAGCCGCTGATAAAGCCCCGCACGGCACGCTGCTTCTTGCCGAGGAACAGACGGCCGGGCGCGGCAGAAGCGGCAAGAGCTTCTTTTCTCCGCGCGGTGACGGGCTGTATATGAGCGTCGTTCTTAAACCTCGTGCCGGCATGGATTCGCCGCAGATGATAACCGTTGCGGCGGCAGTGGCTGTCTGCGAAGCAATCGAAAAGCTGTCAGGGCTGGAGCCGCAGATAAAATGGGTCAACGATGTATATCTGAACGGTAAAAAAATCTGCGGCATATTATCCGAAGCTGTAACGGATTTTGAAAGCGGTGGCATTGAGAGCATCGTCGTCGGCGTAGGTGTAGACTGTTCGATAAAACAGGAGAGCCTGCCGACAGAGCTTCACGGCATTGTCGGCTCACTGGGCGGCACCGTTTCACGCAGCCGCCTCGCGGCCCGCATAGCGGAGGGAATACTCGAAAGCTTCGACGATTTGAAGAGCGAGAAGCTGATGAACGAATACAGAAAGCGCTCCCTGATGCAGGGGAAAAAGATAACTTTTACACGCGGAAATGAGAGCCTTTGCGCCACCGTTACAGGGATAAGCGATTGCGGCGCCCTGCTCGTGCGTCTTGACAACGGCGCGAATGAGGTTCTGACGAGCGGAGAAGTCACGCTCACGAATTATCAGAAAGAATGACGCAAAGGAGCAGGTCCATGCACAAGAAACAAAGATATTCTGTCGACGTAAAGGGAATGGTGCTCTGCGCGCTGTTTGCCGCCCTGATTGCGGCGGGAGCCTTTTTAAGGATACCCGTACCCTATGTGCCCTTTACGCTCCAGTTTCTTTTCACGAACCTTGCGGGGCTTCTGCTCGGCAGCCGCAGGGGTTTTATTTCAGTTTGCGTGTATATTGTAATAGGGCTTATCGGAATACCCGTATTCACTCAGGGCGGCGGTCCGGCGTATGTTCTTCAGCCGTCTTTCGGCTATATAATCGGCTTTGCGGCGGGAACATTCTTGGCGGGGCTTATTACCGAGCACGGTGATAAGAGCCTGAAGAACTATATTGCAGCGGGCTTCGTAAACTTTGCCGCGATGTTTGCGCTGGGTCTTATACATCTCTACATAATAATGAACTTCTATCTGGGCAAGCCCACCGGAATCTGGCATACTCTTGTAGTCGGTTTTTTCAGCTTCATCCCGGGCGATATACTCATAGTGATTGTGAGCGCATATATTGCAAAAAGGCTGCGTCCTTTAATCGAAAAGGGTAAAAAGCACGCATAGGTCATTGCATACAGATTTACGGAGTAGTATAATATCCGCAATAACGAAAGGGTGATGACTATGCAGGACGCGAAAAAAGTTTTCAGTTTTTTTGAGGAGATTTCCCGCATTCCGCGCGAAAGCGGCGATGAGAAGGCGATAGCCGACTATCTTGTCGGGTTTGCAAAGGAAAGAGGGCTTGAATTTCATCGGGACGCACATGACAATGTTATTATAAAAAAGCCTTCGACTGTTCCGAACTGTGCCTGCGCGCCGGTTATCATACAGGGACATACCGACATGGTCTATGTCCGTGACGAGAACTGCAAGAGAGCGTATAAAGACGGAATCGGACTGATATATAAGGACGGCTGGCTCAGAGCGGACGGAACTACGCTCGGCGCGGACGACGGTATTGCCGTGGCCTACGGGCTTGCGCTGCTCGACAGCGTCGATATTCAGTATCCAGATTTGGAATGCGTTTTTACGACCTCTGAGGAAATCGGCTGCCTAGGCGCAGACGCACTGGATTTCTCGCTTCTCAAAGGCAAGTATCTTCTCAACCTCGATACCGAGGAAGAGGGCGTTTTCTTCACAAGCTGCGCGGGCGCGTTTAGAAACGAATTGAAGATACCGATAGAACGCGAAACGGTTTCGGGACTTTATCCGCTTACCGTTAAAATCCGCGGACTGAGAGGCGGACATTCGGGCGGCGACATTCACATGGGCAAGGCAAATGCAATAAACCTTATTTCGAGAATTCTCTCAGCATTGGGAGACAAGGTCAGTCTTTTCTCGCTTGAAGCGGAAGGGAAGACCAACGCCATAGCAATAGGCGCGGCCGCAGAGCTGTTTGTCGAAAAAAATAAGCTCAAGGGCGTAATGGAGCGTATCAATGGGCTGGAGCAGGATTTCAAGCGCGAATACGGAAACAGGGACGATGTGAGTATAGAGCTTTCCTGCGGAGATATGCGCGAGGCGGCGTGCTACAGCTCGGAAGCTCAGAAAAGAGCGGTCGCGGCGCTGACCGTGCTGCCTTGGAGCGTTCTGGGCGTGAGCTTTGCGATACCCGATCTCGTCGAAAGCTCCGCAAACCCCGGCTATATCGTGCAAAGCGAAACGGAGCTTTCGGTTCATTCTCTTGCGCGCAGTTCAGTTGGCACCCGGAAGGAAGAAATCAAGGCGAAATACGCCGCGATAGCCGCCCTGACCGGTGGAGAGAGCATATGTACTGCCGACTATCCTCAGTGGGAATACCGCGCGGATTCGCCCCTGCGCAAACTAGCGATGGAAACCTACAAAGAGCTTTTCGATAAGGAGCCAAGAGCGCTTGCAATACACGCGGGACTTGAGTGCGGTTTCTTCGATAAGATGCTCAAAGAGGTAGACATAATATCATTTGGCCCGCAGCTTGAGGATATTCACACGCCAAGAGAAAGGGCGGACATCGCTTCACTCGAAAGGATGTGGAACATGACCTGCCGCATCCTCGAAAGACTTGCAAACAGGAAATAAAGTCAATATTACAATAAAAGCAGGGCAACGTAAATTACATTTACGACGCCCTGCTTTGTGTTTGTTATTTGCTGATAATAAGTTAACATAATAATCTTGATTTTACAAAGCCGAGAGCCTTTTCAGGCTCGCCCTGCGTCAGTATCTCGCCATTTTCAATGTAAATCAGCCTGTCGCACTCAAGCATCGCGCTTTCACGGTGGGAGACTGAAATCACCGTTCTGCCCTGTGAAACGTTTTTCAGGGCGCTCATAATGCGTTCTTCGGTTGCGGAATCGAGGTTTGCGGTGATCTCGTCCAGCAGCAGAAATTTCGGGTCTGCGGCGACCGCTCTGGCAATTGAAAGAAGCTGACATTGACCTTTGGAAAAGGCCACGTTTCCGGAGATAAGCGTATCATAGCCATCCGGAAGCGCCTCAATGCTTTCCGAAAGTCCTACCTCGCAGCAGGCTTCGATTACGCGTTCCCTCGTTATTTCGGGGTCGCCCAGACTTACCTGATATGCAACTGTGCCGGGTACGAAGCGGAAGCTTTGCTCGATATATCCGAAAATTCTCCGCTTGACACTGTCCGGTATTCTGCAGGCGTCGAAGCCGCCTATGAGCACCTTCCCCGAAGTCGGACGGAGCAGACCCATTACAAGACCGAACAGAGTCGACTTCCCGACTCCTGTGCGTCCCGCTACGGTAACGTGTTCACCGAAGGGTATACGGAAAGAAAGCCCTTTTAGAACCGGCACCTCCTCCTCATAAGAGAAGCTGAGGTTTTCAAAGGAGACAGCGCAGCTCTCCGCGCCCTTTATAACCGCCTCGGCTGTTATTTTCTCGTCCTTCTCATCCTCATCGAGAACAAAAAATGAGTCTATGCGCTTAATGCCAGAAAGACCCTGCTGGATGTTCTGTATTTCTGCTCCGAGTGACTCAACAGGTATGAGGAGGGAAGATATAAGGTCTATGGTCGCGGCAACCATGCCGACGGATATACCAATGGCTCCGATCTGCTCTGCGGAAAGAACCACAACCACAGAGATAACAACCGCGCGTATCAGCTGAATTATCGGTGCGTAGCAGGAGTCATATATTATGACTTTGCCCTTTGTTTTATAGTTTTCCTCAAGTTCACGGCAGTATTTTTCCTCCATCCAGCGCTCCTTTGAAAAAAGCCTTATCATAAGTATGTTCTTCACGCTGTCAGCGATGTGCCCGTTGACCTTTCCGAGCTGTGAAAGGTTTTTTGTCTGAGCGTCCAGCATCCTGATTTTGAAAAACCGGGTAACCAGAAAGATAAGAGGAATAAGGCATAGTGCGACGAGCATTAGACGGTAGGAAAAAATCCAGATAGATACTATGATGCCGACTACCTTCAGACTGTCCACAGCCATGCTGACAAGCCCGTCGGAAAAGAGCACCTCCACGTTTTTTACATCCATCGTGATGCGCGAGGCAGTCGAGCCGGCGGAGTTTTGCGTAAAGAAGGAAGACGGCAGCGAGCCGAGCTTTTCCATCATTTCGGCCCGAATTACGCGTACGCTTCGCTGACCGAAGAAGGTGAGCATCCAGCCCTTCAGAAAGTCGAGTCCTCCGATAAGGATTACAAAGCTGAGATACAGTAACGCGGGGGACAACAGTCCCGAGGTTTGCTTTTCCGAAAGGTATTTATCGATAATGATTTTCATTATCTGCGGAGGCGCAAGGCTTGCGAGAACACTGAGAACGGCGGTCAGACAAAGGGCGGCACTTAGCGCGCGGTTATCTGTGACGACGGAGCGGAGGCAGTTTAATACACTTTTAGTTTTCAATTGCTTCGCCCCCTTTCTGCGATTCCCAGAGACTTCTGTAGGCGGCGTTTTCCGCAAGCAGCCCGTCGTGGGTAGAGCAGACAGCTTTGCCGTCTTCGAAAAAGAGCACCTTTTCAGTTTCCGGAAAAACAGCGAGTCTGTGCGAAATAAGAATAATTATACGGTCAGGAAAGGCGGTTCTGATATTCTTGATTATATGGCTCTCCGTTTCCATATCCACGGCGGAAAAAGGGTCGTCTAGAATTACGAGCCTGTTATTGCGGTAAAGAGCGCGCGCAAGCGCGATGCGCGCACGCTGACCGCCGGAAAGCCTGACGCCTCCCGCGCCGATAAGTGTGTTTTCGCCCTCCGGCATAGAGCGAAGGTCTTCGTCAAAACAAACAGTCGTCAGAATTCCGGATATATCGCCTCCGTCCCCGAGTGCAACGTTTTCATAGATTGTGCCTGTAAGAAGCTGCGGGTCGTGTCCCATATAAGCTAGGGTCCTGCTTCGCTCAAACCGGGAATACTCACTCAGCTCCCTCCCACAGAGTGAAATTTCTCCGCTGTAGGGATAAATCCCGGTTAGGGAAAGCCCGAAAGCCGTCTTGCCGCTGGCAACTTCGCCGGTTACACCGATGATGTCTCCGGCCTTTGCCTCAAGATTAAGTCCCCTGAAAGCCTCAGTCCGCGCCCCCTCATAGGAAAAGCCGAGACAGCGGCAGCTGAGGTTTGCCTCCGTTGCCTCAAAACCCGGCTCCTCGTCGGGCAGGCTGTGCTCGCGGAAGCCCGGCTGAATCCTCTTCCACGAGACCTCCGCCTTCTGGTAGGTGTTGAAGAGCTTGGCGGCCTTGCTGGCCTTTGAGGCAAGAGCAAGGAAAATTACGACATACGCTGTGAAATCGCCTATCGTCCAGATGTCCGCAGCTACGTTTTTGCCGCCGAAATACAGCACGCCGACGATACCTATAAGCGATACGGCGTTATAGACAGGTTGCATAGAGTTTTCCAGAACGTCTGCTCTCACGGCACGCTTTTCGAGCTCCGCAAGCTCGGCTTCATACTCCGAATTTTTGCGCCCGACTGCGCCGTGGACGCGGTAAAGCAGGGAGTTTTCGACATCCGAGAGAGTGAGCTCCGAAACTAAGCCGCTCTGGGCGCGGGAAAGCTTTGTATAGCCCTCGATAACCGTCTTGAGCTTTTCGGCGACGAACATGGCGATGGGGATAAATATGCATGAAACGAGAGACGTTTTTACATCGTATGCGAGCATCGTAATGAGATAGGAGAGCATAAGCACCCCTGAGTCAAATATCTCTGTTAAAACCTTTCTCATGCCCTCGACGCAAATATCGACGTCCCCGACAGCCTTGTTCATAAGCTCCCCAGCCGAAACTCCGGAAAGGACGGAAACGTCCTCTCCCATCATGCTGTTGTAGAGCATTCGCCGCATTACGGCGCCCGTGCGGTTGGCAAACAGCCGCACAAAATAGCGCTTGAAGCCGCGCATAAGCTGTATTGCGAGGACGGCGCCGGCAAATACAAGAGCCTGCCGCATAACGGCGGAAAGCGCGAGACGGTTTACAACCGTGTCTATGAGCTTCCCCTGCAGAACCGCCGCGAAGGACATGCTCCCGTCAAATAAAAGGCCTGTGAGCGTTACGGCGGCAAGAATTTTCCATTCTCGTTTAAGGTAGCTTTTTAATTTTTGCGGCTCGTGGACCGGTGATAAATCAAGCCTGAACAAACTCTATTCCTCCGTTATGCTGATGTCGGAAAAGCCTAGCCTTCGCGAAGCCTTTCCTTTGCGGTAAAGGCCATCCAGAACCTCAAGAAACACCCGAAATTTCTCCTCCTCGACATCCTGCGTAAGCCACTCGTAAAACTCCGCCTCAACATCTGTTTTCGATTGTTTTACCACTTCGGAAAGCTCAGTCGAGTAAATCCTTTTGCTTCTTCCGTCCGTCTCGCTGGGAAGGATTTTTATAAAACCTTTCTTCTCGAGGTTCCTCGCGCGTCTTGCAACTGCGGCCTTGTCCTGCCTGAGCGTTTCGGCAATCTGTGCCTGGGAAGAGCCCTGATGGTGACGGACAAAATGGATAAATTCATATTCGGAGGGACCGAGCCCGATATTTCCGAGCCGCCCCGTCGTATACTGCTGAGCAAACCTTTCGACTTTTGTGATTTTGCGTTCTGTCCTGTCCATTGCTGCCTCCGAAAAATAGTTGTAGTATCAACTATTTAGAAAATAGCATAACTGATTAAAACTGTCAAGCTGAGCTCGGTATACGTGTTCACTTTCTCGCAAACCCGTCGGATGACATCGCTTAAGCACTTCGGTCCCGCGTTTTGCACAAAAGAAATGTGATTTACATAAAAAATTGAAAACTCGGCGAAAAAGACTGTCCAACTTGAAAATTATATGGTACAATTACAAATTGTCGGACTATGCTCTTGCGCGCCGACCGATTTCAAAACTAAAAGGACAGAGCTCCTTTTCTTATAAACACCGAAAGGAATGGTTTTTTTAATGGGCTATGTTGTCTTGGATATGGAATGGAATCAGGCCATGTCCTCACAATCAGCCGTATTCAACAAGCTTCCGATACACTTAAGAGGAGAGATAATCCAAATCGGAGCAGTCAAGCTTACGGATGACTTTTTGCCGGGCGACGAATTTCAGATAGACGTCAAACCCGTATATTTCAAACGCATGCACTATAAGGTAGAAAAGCTTACAGGCTTCGACAAGGAACGTCTCAACAGCGGAGTCGGCTTTAAGGAAGCCTTTGCGAAGTTCTGTGAATGGTGCGGCGATAACTGCACCCTGCTCACGTGGGGAAGCGACGACAAAGCGATAATGGAACAGAACATCATCATCCACGACCTTGACTGGGACTGGATCGACAGGTGGGTCAATCTGCAGGTCATTTACAACATTCAGACGCAGGCGGGAAGAAACCAGACGGGTCTTTCGATTGCGATGGAGCACTTTGAAATCGAGCAGACACGTATTGCTCACGACGCTCTCGGCGACGCATACAATACTGCGCTTGTGTGCTCCAAGCTTGATCTTGAGGATGGCATCGTGCATTATGAATCCGCATCCAAGGTTCTCGCTACGCGTATGTGCAGCGCTCAGGAGGAAGGAAAGCCGACGGACGCTGTCGAGCACAGAGCGTTTACCGGTTACTGCGAGAGGTCCGACGCATTTTCGGACAAGAATATCTCCTCGCCGGTCTGCCCGGTTTGCGGAGAGCCGCTCAAATGCGGACGCTGGGTAAATCAGGGCGACAAGAGATATATGTCGCTGTGCGAGTGCAGAGCTCACGGCAACTTTCTTGTAAGGCTTAAGTTCCGCGCGGGGGAGGACGATACATGGACGGTCAACCGCATCATGTATAAGGCGGACCCCGAGATGGAGGAGTTTTACGTTACCAAGGCTCATCCGCCCAGACATCGCCGCACGCACAGAAAGAAAAAAAGAGCCGTTTCTTCGTAATACACGATAACAGGCTTCAGGGATAAAGGACAGCCTCTCACAAAAGCTGCCGTCCGTTATTCATATGCTGCAGTAAATCAGTTTGCAGCACGGTTTTTTGGAGGTTATAATGTCACTGCTTTTTGCCGCAATTTTAGGACTGGTTCAGGGACTGGCGGAATTCCTGCCGATTTCCAGCTCCGGCCACCTTTCAGTTATGCAGAACCTGTTCGGTATGGAACAGGTCGACACGCTTTTTGACGTACTTCTGCACTTTGCAACGCTTATTTCGATTTGTATCGTATTCAGACAGGACATTGCCGATATGATTAAGGAAGTTATCGGTTTTTTCAGGGACATAAGTCATCCAAAGCCGGATCAGGGCGACCCGAAACCGGCAAGGCGGCTCGTTTTGATGATCGTTATTGCAACGCTTCCGCTCATTATCGTTCTGCCTTTTAAGGACTACATCGATAAACTCAACAACAATACTTACTTCATCGGTATCGCTTTTCTAATCACTGGCGCAATACTTCTTCTTTCCGACAGAATGCAAAACGGCAAAAAAACCGAGAAAAATATGACCGTCGGCGACGCCGTAAAAATCGGCGTTGTTCAAGCGATTGCGACCCTGCCGGGCATATCCCGCTCCGGCTCGACAATCACGGCCGGTATGTCGACGGGTCTGAACCGAACCTTCGCAGTGAAATTTTCCTTTCTTATGTCGCTGCCCGCCGTACTCGGCGCAACGATAATCGAGCTTGTGGACGCGCTGAAGGGTGATATTGATGCGACACGTATTCCAGCGTATCTGCTGGGAATGGCGATTGCCGGCGTTACCGGTTTTTTTGCAATCAAGCTGGTTCGCATGCTATCTCAGAAGGGTAAATTCGGGAAGTTCTGCTACTACTGCTTCGGAGCGGGAATTCTGACCCTTGTTCTTACGATTATACTTTGATATGGAGTGAATTTTTAATGGCACAGGCAACAAAGAAATCCTCCTCCAGACAAACGGCGTCCAAGAGAAAGTCACCGGCAAAATCCGCGAAGGACACTAAGAAGTCCGCCGTTTCAAAAAACGTGCCGATCGGCAATCCGACCGAGCGCGCGATAGGCGCGGTGGTATGCCTTTTTCTGAGCCTTTTCTCGTTTATCGGCTATTTTAATGTTGACGCGTGGTTCATCACGTATTTTTGCGGCTTTATAAAGGGACTTGTCGGCTGGGGCTATTACGTTTTTCCTCCGGCTCTGTTGGTTTGCTCCTGCACCCTGTTCATGAGCAAGAACAAGCCTGTTGGGTTTAAAGTGTTCTCCGCGCTTATGACTCCGCTGTTTCTGGGCGCCATGTTTCATCTGTTCTCAACGGGAACAGACATAAAGTTCACAAAATCAATCATAACGGTGCTGTATAAAAGCGGCGCGGAAATGACAAGCGGCGGCGTGCTTTCGGGACTTGCCGCAATGGGACTCAAGTCGGCCGTCAGCATATATGGCGCAGCGCCGGTTTTTACCGTCGGGTTTATTTTCTTCAGCATGAGCGGCGTCGGTCTGACCGTGCCGAAACTGATAGAAAGCTACCGCAATCGCTCCGCCTATGAGCCGATACCCGAAAACGTACAGGACTCAAGAGCCCTTTCTGCGGCGAACGCTCAGCCGAGCGCCAGAGTTCCCGTTATAGTCGGTAAAGGGCAAGGCAAGGCCATCGATATTCCGCTGGACGAGGCAAGCGTTAAAAATGAAAATTACGTCGAGGAAAAGGTCGGATTTTTCAACACGAAACCGCGCGTAAAAACACCGGATCAGGTTTTATCTCAGAGCATGGAGAAGCCCTCTGTTTTCGGACTGAAAGGCTCAAGGCGCCCTGCGCCGACCGATAACGTCAAGCCTTTGTCCGTTGAGGAGGCTGCCGTCGTCGCGGGTGTCTCGCAGCTTTCGAGCGAAGGCGCGGGTTCGGGTGCGAAAGCTTCTTCGCCGATTCGTAAAATATCCCGGGACGAGGTTGAGGCAGAGACTGAGGATATTACCAAAACAATAGAAAAGACACTCGAAGAGAGCGCAGACATATACAGATTTCCGTCGATTTCCCTGCTCAGCTCGGCAAGCGGTCCAAGAAACACTATTGACGGCAGGGAAGAAATCGCCCTCAACCGCGAGAGGCTGGAGAGCACCATAAGGAGCTTCGGCGTATTGGGAGCCATCACGGGTATTACCCGCGGACCGACGGTTACGCGCTACGACCTTGAGCTTGAACAGGGCGTTAAGCTTGCAAAGCTCACGAATCTGGCGGGGGATTTGGCGCTTTCGCTGGGCGTCACGAGCGTCCGTATCGCGCCTATACCCGATAAGATATCAACAGTCGGCATAGAGGTTCCGAACAAGCTCGTCAGCATGGTCTATCTGCACGATATAATCGATTCGCCTGTCTTCAAATCAGCCCAGTCGAAGCTGAGCTTCGCAATCGGCGAGGATATCAGCGGAAACGCGATTGTCGGCAACATCGCAAAGCTTCCGCATATGCTCATCGCAGGTACGACAGGCTCGGGCAAATCGGTCTGCATGAATTCGCTTATATTGAGCCTTCTTTACAAATCAACTCCCGAAGAAGTGCGCCTCATTATGATCGACCCCAAAATGGTAGAGCTCGGCGTATACAACGGCATCCCGCACCTTTTCGTACCTGTCGTCACCGACCCGAAAAAGGCGGCGGGCGCGCTGCAGTGGGCAGTGGTTGAAATGCTCAAACGCTACAGGCTGTTTTCTGAAAACGGCGTGCGCGACCTCTCAGGCTACAACGCACATCAGAAAAGCATACGCGGCCAGACTATACCCCGGGTCGTCATCGTAATTGACGAGCTGGCAGACCTTATGCTTGTTGCCTCAAAAGAGGTCGAGGAGAGCATCTGCCGTGTCGCGCAGATGGGGCGTGCCGCCGGCATGCACCTTGTTATTGCGACCCAGCGTCCGTCGGCGGATGTCATCACGGGTCTTATGAAGGCAAACATACCGAGCCGCATCGCTTTTGCGGTCTCGTCCGCTATGGAAAGCCGCATAATCCTGGACAGCTCGGGCGCGGAAAAACTCATCGGAGCGGGCGATATGCTCTATTCGCCGCTGGGTGTAGGAAAGCCAGTGAGAATTCAGGGAGCTTTCGTTTCCGATGAGGAGCGCGAAAGGGTCATCGCCTTTGTCAAGGAAGGCGCTCAGGTCGTATACAGCGAGGACATCCTTGCTCAGATCGAAAAGGCCGCAGAGGAAAAAAGCAGTGTTTCCAACAGCGACAAGCAGGATGTCTCGGACTCCGGCTCCGATTATGATGAGCTTTTGCCGCAGGCCGTTGACGTTATATTCGAGACCAAGCAGGCTTCGGTTTCCATGCTTCAGCGCAGGCTCAAACTCGGCTACGCGAGAGCGGCAAGAATTGTCGACCAGATGGAGGAAATCGGCGTTGTCGGTCCCTTCGAGGGGTCAAAACCACGTCAGGTTCTCATTACAAAACAGCAGTGGCAGGAGATGCAGGCCTCGCAGGGCGGAGCATTAAGCAAAGCCTCCTCCGACCAGGTCAGCTTTTCGGAATACTCGGATTCGCCGTCCGACGACTGGAAAGACTAGTATCAATAATATCGATAATGTTCGGGGCTTTCGGTTTTCCGAAAGCCCCGAGTTCAAAGCCCGTGATTGGCGCAGGGCATGGAGGAAATAATGAAAGACTATTTCGATACCGAACTAACGGCTGAGCAGCTTAATAACATCAGCGTTCTCGGGCTTGCGCACATCGGCGACGCGGTCTACGAGCTTCTTGTCCGCAGCTGGCTGTGCGCAAACGGGAAATCAACCTCCAAAGGTCTGCACAGGGAAACTGTGGGCTATGTCAACGCTCCGGCACAGGCAAAAGCTGCAGCTGAGATTTTTGATAAGCTGACGCAGGAGGAACAGACGGCCTTTAAACGCGGACGCAATGCGAAGGTCAATTCGGTTCCCAAAAATGCGGAGCTTTCGCAGTACCATGCCGCGACGGGGCTCGAGACCCTGTTCGGTTACCTTTACCTCAAGGGCGAAAGGGACAGGATCAGTGAGCTTTTCGGGCTCATAGTGGAGGATTAGTAAATGCCGCTTGACGCGATAACCATTTCAGCACTTGCCGGGGAGCTCAAAAACGCGCTCGTCGGCACAAAAATAGATAAGGTACAGCAGCCTTCGCGCGATACGCTCATTTTATCAGTGAGAGGAAACGGGCGAAACGAAAAACTGCTCATATCCGCGGGAACAGGCACTGCGAGAGTGCATTTTCTAAGCGAAAACTACGAAAACCCGCAGTCGCCTCCAATGTTCTGTATGCTTCTGCGCAAGTATCTGGTCGGAGCGAGAATCGCCGACGTTATTTCGCCGAACCTGGAACGTATGCTGGTTTTCGAGCTGGACACCTATGACGAAATGGGCACGGAAGCAAAAAAGCATCTCATAATGGAGCTTATGGGACGAAACTCAAATATTATTCTGACGGGCGCGGAGGGACTTATCGTCGACTGCCTGCGCAGGGTCGACGGCGATATGAGCCGCATGCGCCAGGTCTTGCCGGGGCTAATCTACCGCCTCCCGCCGCAGCAGGAAAAGCCGGGTTTCTTCACGCTTTCCGCGAATGAAAGAGAAACGCTGTGGAAAAGCGCAGATGCGTCAAAGCCTGCGGACAAGTGGCTTCTTGATACCTTTTCTGGACTTTCACCGCTTAGCTGCCGCGAGCTTTGCTATCTTGCGGCGCATGACGCATCTAAACCCATCGGGCTTTTTTCCGAAGGCGAGAAAGCGGAGTTTTGCGAACAGATGAAAGCGCTGGAGCGCCGAGTAAGGGCTAAAGATTTTGAGCCGACGATGCTCATAATGAATGAAAAGCCCTATGACTTTTCGTTTATGCCGATAGACCAGTACGAAAATGCGGCGCAGTCGGTGCGCTTCCCGAATTTTTCAACGCTCCTTAATGATTTCTACACAAAGCGGGACAAGCAGGAACTTATGAAGCGCAAATCTCAGGCGCTGTATAAGTCCGTCAAAAGCGCGCACGAGCGTACGGTGAGAAAGCTCGCCGCCCGCTTTGAGGAGCTTAAAAAGACGGAAAACAGGGACGCAAACCGCAAATACGGCGAGCTTGTAACGGCAAATCTAAACAAAATAAAGAAAGGTGACCGCTTTGCAGAGATAGAGGACTATTATGAGGAGAATAGCCCTTTAATAAAGATACCGCTTGACGAGCTGAAAACGCCGCAGCAAAACGCCGCGGCTTATTACAAGGAATACACAAAGGCAAAAACCGCAGAAAAATATCTTGGCGGTCTGATAGAAAAGGGCAAAAAAGAGGAGGAGTATCTTCTAAGCGTACTCGAGGAGATACAGCGCTGCGAATCAGAGCGCGACCTTTCGGAAATCCGTCGCGAGCTTACTGAAACCGGCTTCATTAAGGCGCAAAAAACGGGTAAGTCCGAAAAGGTTAAACAGTCCGCTCCGCTGCGCTTCGTGTCGAGCACTGGTACGGAAATACTGGTTGGCAGGAACAATGAGCAGAACGATAAGCTCACGACGAAAACTGCGCGGAGGACGGATATCTGGCTCCATGTGCAAAAGCTGCACGGAAGCCACGTTATAGTATCCTGCGAGGGTACGCAGCCTGATGAACAAACCCTTTTCGAGGCGGCGGTAATTGCGGCCTACTATTCGCAGGGACGCGAAAGCGGAAAAGTTCCCGTCGACTACACTCAAGTGCGGTTTGTAAAAAAACCGTCGGGAGCGATGCCGGGAAAAGTCGTCTATACCGACTATAAATCAATTTTGGCAGAGCCGGATGAAAAGCTCGTTTCGGAGCTTAAGAAGGACTGATATGTAAAAGCTCCTTCGCAATAGCGAAGGAGCTTTAAATTATTAGTCTTTTATGAGCTTCATTGCATTATAAAGGAGATTTGCGCAGTCGGCTCTCGTGAGCTGGGGAACGTCCGAGTAATCGGAGATACGGCAGGCGCTCAGGTTTGCGCAGGCCTGCGCCGCCCATACGGGGATTGTATCGCCGTAAATTTCGGCGCTGACGTCGGTAAGCCCGAGCGCTTTATTCAGCATAACGGCCGCTTCGGGATAGCTGATATAATTTTCGCCGTTGAATACTGCGGTATTAACTCCGTCTGAATAACCGCTTATGACGCCGGTAAGAAGAGCCGTGGAAACATAAGGCTTCAGATAGGCGGGAATACTGCTATCATCTGCAAAGCCCGTCGTGAGCACGCCCGAAAGCAGGTCTGAGTCTGTCAGCTTCATGCACATAGTCAGAAAATCGCCTCTGGTGACCGGAGCGTCCGGATTGAAGACATATTGTCCTCCTATGCTTTCCCCAATGAAAATATTGTTTTCCGCAAGGGCGATTGCCGCACAATGGGCGCCGTTGCCCTCCATATCGGAATAAGCAATTTTGGTTTTCTGTTTTTCGATTTTGATGATGACAGTTGCCTCAGAGGAAACGTTGCCGGCTTCGTCAAAGGCCTTGTACCCGAAATAGTCACGGCCGCGCTTGCCCTCCTTCGGAGTGTAGACGAAGGAGCCGTTATCCCTCAGCGCGATCTCGCCCTTGACGGGAGGCGTAGTAATCTCAAAGGTCAGGGTATCACCATCGGGATCGGTCGCTTTCAGCTGTCCGCCGACAGAAACATTTCGATAGGTCGTTATTTCCAGATTTTCCGCAATGGGGACCGATCCGGTTCCGATTGCTCCGGCATTTATGACAGACAGGGTCAGCACCAGCATCAAAGACAGTGCGATTACATTACAGGTTTTTTTCATATGGATACCTCCAAGCAAAATATGGCGCTGTTGGGGCGCTTTGGAATTATTCTGCACAGAGTCCAGGCTTTTTATTCCTTAAAAAGTGATTAAAATAAAACATTCGAGCCGCAGATGCATTGGCTGCGGCTCGAATCATCTCTGTTTATTCTTCCTCAGCTGTCCGACGTACAGTTCGGACTTGTGCATTTGTTGGGGTTGCCGGGAGGAGGGAAAAAGTCGTCAACCGGGAAAGGTATGTGACTGAACATTGTGCAGGGGTCTTCGTCTCCGCCTGCGGCGCATTCCTTATCCGGTACGCAATAGTCATATACCGGTATCAGAAGCTGGGTATCTCTTTCAAGTTTGATGATCGAAAACTGACCGAGAGTAACAAAAAGCTGCTTGCAGGTCTGCGTTGTAATGATCTCATCGTCGAAGCTCTTGGTGATTTCCTTCGGAATGTCGCGTATCTCCGTATCGCGCATGTCGATGCTTGCGGCGTCAAGAATTTTCATCGAGAGTACCAGCGGATCGACAGCCTCTACTACCGCAATCGGCAGGCTGTTGTAGATGTTCTCACACAGCCCTCCGTTGTGCGACGTAAAGACCTTTGAGCCGCCCTCGCCGCCGAACAGAACAACTCTTTTGTCAAACATCGCAAGACCCGTTACCAGCCTGTCGCCGGGGAAGGCCTTGCCCGTCACCTTGTAGAAGTAAGTGATATCGATTGTATAGCACCCGCGGTTGAAGTTCAGCTCCTCCACGCGGACGTCCGCAAAGAGAAGCCGGGCTGTGCCGGGTCTGATGCTGAAGGCGGTATCAATGACCGCCTGAGAGCCGCAGGTTGGGCAGACCCGCAGATCCTCGATGCAGTCTTTATCGCGGCATGCGTCAAAGACCTTTCTCGTGTGTATGCATACCGACTCGCGGCAAGAAGCCGGGTTTGCTGTGTTTGATGTTTTTTCAGGCATTGCTATTCCTCCTGCCGATAGATTTTGTTGCTGCTTACCGTTACAGTCTATGCAGGAGTATAAAGGTTGTGATAACAATTGTTTGACGTATTGAGCAAAAAGAATTATAATCACATGATAACGACTGCATTATTTGCAAATTTTCAGGTTTGGAGGCTACCCTATGGAAAGGTTCGGATTCATCCACGAAAAGCTGGATATAAAAATACTGATTCTTTTTGTACTGAACCGGCTTCCGGGGCCTGTCAGCTTCGAAACTCTGTCCGACCTTGTAATGGTGGACGACGGTTTCGACTACTTTGAATACTCGCAGTGTCTTGCCGAACTTGTCAGAACCGGACACATAGAGCAGAACGAAAACAGCTACAGGATAACGCAGCGCGGCGCGGAGCAGGGCGACACGGTCGAAAGCAGCATCCCTTATTCCGTCAGAGCCAAGGCGGAGCACAAAGCGCAGCCGCTTATTACGAAAATGAAGAGGGACAGCCAGATACTGACCTCCCACGAAAAGCTCGCTAACGGCGGAATCAAGGTCAGTCTTTCCCTGTCGGACGGAATAGGCAATATCATTTCAATGTCCGTGCTTGCGTCCGATGAGGATCAGGCTAAAGGTATCGAAAAGTATTTCCGCCATGACGCCGAAAATGTTTATCACAAAATAATAAAGCTTTTAACACAAAGTAATGAAGAAGGTAAGAAATCAATATGAACTCATTCATTCCGCAAGGCTATAAAAGCCAGCTCAGCATCTATGATACGCAGAAAGCAATCAGTCTGTTAAAAAGGATATTTATCGACAGGCTCGCAGGAGAACTTAATCTTTACCGTGTGTCCGCACCTTTATTCGTGCAGTCAAATACGGGAATAAACGACGACCTGAACGGAGTGGAACGCCCCGTATCCTTTGATATTGCTAACACGGAAAAGGAAGGACAGGTCGTTCAGTCGCTTGCAAAGTGGAAGCGCATAGCCCTCAAACGCTACGAGTTTTTCCCCGGCAAGGGGCTTTATACCGACATGAACGCAATAAGACGGGACGAAGAAATGGATAACCTCCATTCAGTCTACGTCGACCAGTGGGACTGGGAAAAGGTCATCGAGGCGAAGGACAGAAATATCGACTTTTTAAAGTCGCAGGTCGATAAAATCGTCGGAGCGCTTTGCGATACACAGCGGACTCTGCAGTCGATTTATCCGCAGCTCTCTCTGGGCGGCGAGCTCAGGCGAGAGGTGACATATATTTCCGCACAGGAGCTGGAAGACCTGTATCCCGATTTCAGCCCGAAGGAACGGGAAAATGCAATCACTAAGAAATACGGAACGGTTTTTCTTATCGGCATCGGCGGAGCGCTCAAAAGCGGCAGCTCGCATGACGGACGCGCCCCCGACTACGACGATTGGGACCTGAACGGCGACATACTATTTTGGTACGAGCCGCTCGGCTGTTCGCTTGAGGTTTCGTCAATGGGCATCCGCGTAAATGCCGAGTCTCTTGACAGGCAGCTTCGCATTGCGGGCTGTGACGGCAGAAGAAAGCTTCTATATCACAAAATGCTACTGAATAACGAGCTTCCACTGTCTATCGGCGGAGGAATCGGGCAGTCGCGTATTTCCATGCTTCTTCTGAACAAGGTACATATCGGAGAGGTGCAGGTTTCAATCTGGGATGAACAGACAGCGGACGCCTGTGAAAAAGCGGGGATTATGCTGCTGTAACTGCAAAAAGGCGATGAGAAAATGCGTGAGCTTATTAAGCCGCAGAAGCTGAATATCGGCGATAAGGTTGCAGCCGTAAGTCTTTCGTGGGGCGGAGCGGGAGACGACGAAATACGCTGGCGCTACGAGCAGGGTAGGCAGCGGCTTGAGGGGCTCTTCGGGCTTGAGGTCGTTGAAATGCCGAACACGCTAAAGGGCAGCGAATTTATTTACAACAATCCGCAAAAGCGCGTCGAAGACCTGATGCAGGCGTTTTCGGACAGCTCGATAAAAGCGGTGGTATCCTGCATCGGCGGCAACGACAGCATAAGAATGCTGCCGTACATCGATTATGATGTGATACGAAACAATCCCAAGATATTTCTGGGTTATTCCGATTCAACGGTTACGCATTTTATCTGCATGAAAGCCGGGATATCGAGCTTCTACGGGCCTGCAATTTTATCGGACTTTGCGGAGAACATTGCGTTGCCGCAATATACCGCCGACGCAGTACGAAGGACGTTTTTCTCCGGCGAGCCGATAGGGGAGATACTTCCCAGCCCCTCATGGACGGGCGAAAGACTCGAATGGATTATTCAAAATAAAAACATCGCAAGAAAGTTCTCTCCCAACAGGCGATACGAGCTTTTACAGGGCAGGGGCAAGGCTCGGGGACGACTGATTGGCGGCTGTATGGAGGTGCTTGATTACCTCAAGGGTACTTCGCTGTTCCCTCCCCTCGATTATTTTGATGACGCAATGCTTTTCATTGAAACCGCTGAGGTGTTTTCCCCTCCGTGGCTTATTGAGGACGAGCTTCGGGCTTACGGAGCCATGGGTATATTGAACCGTATCAAAGGTATTTTCTGGGGCAAGCCTATGTGCGAAACCTACTACGTCGAATATAAGGACGTGATAGGCAAAGTCCTAAGGGAGTTTTCGTGCGAAGAGCTGCCTGTGCTTTATAACGGTTCCTTCGGTCACAACGAACCGAAAACGGTCTTGCCTTACGGCGCACTTGCCGAAATAGACTGCGAAAATCTAAGCTTTTCGATACTCGAAAGCGGCGTGAGATGAAAAACGGAGCGGACAAAATCGTCCGCTCCGTATAATAATACTCAGTACCTATTGCATCGTAATTGTGCTGCCGGTTGGAACTATTGCGATATAGGTTTTTCCGACTGCGAGCTCGAGGGGGGTACCGTCCTCAAGCGTATATTTGAAGCAGCTGCCGGTTCCCGAATGGCTCCATTTGATGGGAACTGTCTTGCCGTTCACAATGAAGTGACCTGTGCCCGTGCCGTCAAGGTCAAAGGCTCTGCGGCCGTAATCGTCAAGGACTTCTCCATCGGAGTAGAGGACAAGCAGATTTTTGAATTTTACCGCTTCGCCGGTCGTGCCGTCAATAAGGCTGCCGCCGTATTCCGCACCCGTATACAAGCCTGTGCCGGCGTCATAGGTGAACGATGTGTCCTTAATCCCCTCGAAGCTGACATTGACTGTTGCTGCCGAAGCGGCAGAGCTGCCTAAGTCGGGGATTTCGGTGAATTGAAGACCGTAGTCAAAGCTGCCGCTGTGCTTTGTATCGTAGCCGAGACTTTCCGTACAGGCAAGGATTTTGTCCGATGTTGTAAAAAGGCTGTGTTCGGTTCCATACTTCATACGGGTCGGATCGCGGTAGAAGGTGGTGCCCGAATATGCGCCGCGCACGCCGTCAATGTTGTCGACGCCTTTTGAGGAAATATCGGAATACGCCTGTTCGCTGCCGCCCGCGTGGACGTAGATTGCGTCGTAGCTCAGGGCAAGCTCAATATAATAGGGTCGGGATGAACGCATGCTTCCCATCGCGCCGACGCCGTTTAGGTCAGAGAAAATCGCTTCAAAGCGTGTGATGTTTCCCTCGGCAAGAACCTCGTAGAGGATGTCGGCCTTTGAAATGCCGCACTGGGGAAGCGCGACTTTAATATTGTTGTACATGACTGCATAGGGCCTATTTGCACTGATGTCCGCATCCAGCGCTTCTCCCGTGAGAGGGTTCGTAATTGCCACGGGTGTGGCTGTCGGTTCTGAGGTCGCGTCCGGAGCGCTGACAGAGGGAGGTTCGGGTGAAACCCCCGCTGTTTCGGCTTTTTTTCCGCAGGCAGCAAGCAGCATGATAAGGGCTAAAATAACGGGAAATAATCTCTTCATAAGTACCTCCGTGTTTACAAACATATAGGTCGAATTTTGTCTGTTTCTGTAATAACATCATGTTGCACGATACTCTTATTTTGCGCTATTGTCAAACACGTTGACGGGTGATAGAATATAACAGCAAAGTAAAATCGAACTGTGCAGGGAAGTGATTGCATTGTACGAAGAAATCAAAAAAGCCGCGCGCTGCGCTTTGGAGGAGCTGCTTTCGGAGGCAAAACTTCAGAAGGGGCAGCTAATTGTAGTAGGGTGCTCTTCAAGCGAAATAGTTGGTGAAAAAATCGGGAAAGGCTCAACGCCCGAGGCGGCGCAGGCCGTATTGGAGGCTATTCTGCCCGTAATACGCGATAACGGGCTTTTTCTCGCGGCTCAGTGCTGCGAGCATCTGAACAGGGCGCTTGTGGTTGAACGCGAAGCCGCAGAAAAATTCGGACTCGAAATCGTCTGCGCGGTACCGAAGACGAAGGCGGGAGGGTCCTTTGCAACGGCCGCGTATCTTGCCTTTAGTGACCCCGTTCTGGTTGAGCACATTAAGGCTGCGGCGGGACTTGACATCGGCGGGACTCTCATCGGTATGCATCTGCGCGATGTTGCCGTGCCTCTGCGGCTGAATACGAAAAAAATCGGTGAAGCCATTGTTTCCGCAGCGCGTACGCGCCCAAAGTTCATCGGCGGAGCAAGAGCACAGTATGAATAAAGAGCTATATAAATTCTCGGCGGCGCTTTCATCGCGGTGAGAGCGCTGCTTTCCAATGAAGGAGGCTGTAATGTATAGAATAGTAAAAAAGAGAATACTCAACGAGGCGGGAACGACGCTGGAAATGGTCGTCGAGGCGCCGCTGGTGGCAAGAAAATGCCTTGCGGGGCAGTTCATTATCTTTCGCCTTGACGAATTCGGTGAGCGCATACCGCTTACGATAGCAGATTACGACAGGGAAAAGGGTACGGTGACAATCATGTTCCAGCCCGTCGGTAGGTCGACACAAATGCTGGCGGAGCTCAGTGAGGGCGACAGTATTCTGGATTTTGTTGGCCCGCTCGGTAAGCCTACCGAAACAGACGGTCTCAAGCGCGTAGCGGTGGTCGGCGGCGGAGTCGGCTGCGCGATAGCCTATCCGGTCGCTAAGGCAATGCACGCAAAGGGCATCGAAGTCGATATGATAGCGGGCTTCCGTTCAAGAAGCATCGTTATGCTCGAGGACGAAATGAGGGCAAGCAGCACAAACCTCTATATCACGACGGACGACGGCAGCTACGGCGAAAAGGGCTTTGTTACCGATAAGCTCAAGTCACTTATTGAAGCCGGCAGGGAATATGACAAGGTCGTGGCAATCGGTCCCGGCGTGATGATGAAATACATAAGTCTCGCGACGAAGCCCTACGATATAAAAACCGAGGTTTCTCTCAACCCCATAATGATAGACGGAACGGGGATGTGCGGCGGCTGTCGCGTATCGGTCGGCGGGGAAACGAAGTTTGCCTGCGTCGACGGTCCCGAATTTGACGGGCATCTTGTCGACTGGGACGAGCTTTTACGCAGGGGAGCGTTCTACAAGGATGAAGAAACGGCGCAGAAGGAACATGTCTGCCGCCTGACGGGAGGTGTTCGCCATGCCTGATATGTCACCAGAGAAAAATCCGATGCCGGAGCAGGAAGCGAATGTCCGTAACAAAAACTTCCTTGAGGTCGCGAAGGGCTACGACGCCGATACGGCAAAAAGCGAGGCGGCGCGCTGCCTCAACTGCAAAAACAGGCCCTGTACTGCGGGCTGTCCCGTGAATGTCCGCATACCGGAGTTTATCGCGAAGATTGCCGAAGGGGAATTTGAGCAGGCATATCAGATAATCAGCTACACAAACTCTCTGCCCGCGGTCTGCGGCAGAGTTTGTCCGCAGGAAAGCCAGTGCGAGGGCAAATGCGTACGCGGTGTCAAGGGTGAACCCGTTGCTGTCGGACGGCTTGAGCGTTTTGCAGCGGATTATCACAGGGAAAATTCCGCAAAAGAAGAAGCGGCTGTGACGCGCGAAACTAACGGCCGCAGGGTTGCCATAGTCGGTTCGGGACCCGCGGGGCTTACCTGTGCAGGAGACCTTGTGCGTCTGGGCTATGAGGTAACGGTTTTTGAAGCCTTCCACAAGGCGGGCGGCGTGCTCGTCTACGGCATTCCCGAATTCCGTCTGCCGAAGGCTATCGTACAGGGAGAAATAGATAAACTCATTGAAAGCGGCGTAAAAATCGTTACCAACGCCATTGTCGGCAAAGCAATCAGCGTGGACGAGCTGTTTGAGGAGGGATATGAGGCGGTTTTCATAGGTTCAGGCGCGGGACTTCCGCAGTTTTTGAATATTCCGGGCGAAAATCTGCTCGGTGTTTATTCCGCAAACGAATACCTGACGAGAATAAACCTCATGAAGGCGTATTTGCCCGAATACGACACGCCGATCAAGAAGGCAAAACGCGTTGCTGTCGTGGGCGGAGGAAATGTCGCAATGGACGCCGCTCGCTGCGCAAAGCGCATGGGTGCGGACGAGGTTTATATAGTCTACCGCCGCAGTCTGGAGGAGCTTCCCGCAAGACGTGAGGAGGTTCACCACGCGCAGGAGGAAGGAGTCGTTTTTAAGCTTCTTAACAATCCCATTGCCGTACTCGGCAATGAAGAAGGCTACGTCAGGGGTCTTGAGTGCCTGCATATGGAGCTGGGCGAACCGGATGAATCGGGGCGGCGCAGACCCGTCGAAATCAAAGGCTCGAACTTCGTTCTGGATGTAGACGCCGTCATCATCGCAATCGGCACAAGCCCGAATCCGCTTATCAAGTCCACAACTGAAGGACTTGAAGCCAACCGAAAGGGCTGCATAATCGCCGACCAAAACGCTGCGACCAGCAGAAAAGGCGTTTTTGCGGGAGGCGACGCGGTTACCGGAGCCGCCACCGTAATTCTCGCAATGGGCGCAGGTAAAACGGCTGCCGAAAGCATTGACAAATACTTAAAGAGCAAATAAAAAAACGGGACTGCTCATGCAGTCCCGTTTTTTATGTTATGCGCGTCTGTTCTTCTTGTATATCATCCAGAGTCCGCGCATCAGTATCTCCCGGTCTGCTATGATGCCCTGTCTTTTGCAGTAAGGGGTTATTGTTTCCGCCCAGTCGCCCGTGGCTATAACGGAGACCGGTTCGCCCAACTCGGTTTCGACCCGCTCAAGAAGTCCGTCTATCATGGCGGCGGAGCCGTTTATTATGCCGCTTTGCATACAGGAGTTCGTGCTTTTGCAGATGACCTGCGGTGTGGGCGTGATGCTGACGTTAGAGAGCATTGCGGCGCCGCGGGCGAGAGCTTCCTGGGACACCATAGGTCCGGGGCAGATTATTCCGCCGATATAATTGCCGCTCTTATCGAGTATGCCCATGGCGATTGCTGTTCCCATAACGACGATAACGCAGGGCAAGGGGTACTCCGCAATCGCAGCAACTGCCGAGGAGACAAAATCACCGCCCAGCTCAGTCGGGTCGTCAAGACGTATGTTGAGCCCGGTCTTGATTCCCGGACCGATTATAAACGGACTGCATTCCGTTACCCGCGTGACAGCGTCCCTGATAACCGCCGTAAGCGGCGGCACCACGGAGGAAATTATCGCACCCTCGACGCTTGAAACGTCAAAGCCGCGCTGACGGAAGGCCAATTCGATCAAAACGGCGTACTCGTCGGCGGTTTTGGTTTTGTCCGATGACAGCCGCAGCATGAAGCGCGCCCGACCCTCGTCCATAACCGCAAAAACCACGCTGGTATTGTTAATATCGACAGTAAGTATCATATTAAGAGCCTCTTAATAATTGATTTATTATAACATTATTACTCTATCAAAATATATCGCTTATGTCAAATGCGGGTGACGCACATTTCTACTTGTAAATGGCCGCAAATTTCAAAAAAAGTCTTGCATATACATATATTTTATGATAACATACGCATGTTAGTGAAGGCAGCGGTAATGTTGAGTGGGTTTTCTCCCACTCTTTTTGTTGATTAAAAAATAATTGTAAGAATATGGTAATTGGTGCTGTATGAATAAAATTGTTGACCTTGTGACAGAGCTGGCGCGTCCCATAGTGTCGGAAAACGGTCTTGAACTCTGGGATGTGGAATATGTCTCCGAAGGCGGGCAGTGGTATCTCAGAATTTATATCGACAAAGAGGACGGAGTATCAATCGACGACTGCGAGAAGGTGAGCCGCGCGCTTGACCCGATTCTTGATGAAAAGGATCCGATACCGACCAGCTATATCTTTGAAGTGTCCTCGGCAGGACTTGAAAGAACACTTAAACAGCCGGCGCATTTTCAGCGGTTTTTGGGTGAAAATGTTGAGGTGAAGCTTTATAAACCGCTGGACGGCTCAAAGCTGTATGCGGGAAACCTCACCGCCTATGAAAACGGCGACGTAACAATCGACTGCGGCGGAAAAACAATGCAATTCACAAAAAAACAAGTTGCAAGCGTACGTCTTAGACTGGCTTGAATTCGGGAGGAAATAACAAATGAACGCTGATTTTTTTGCGGCAATTGAAGACATTGAGCGCGAAAAGGGCATACCCAAGTCCTATATGATGGAAAAAATCACTCAGGCTCTTCTTGCCGCCTACAAAAAGGATAATCCGGCCTGTGCCGACAATGTCGTCATCAATATGGACGATGAAAAAAAGCGCATCGAAATGTACCTGCGCATGGAAGTTGTTGACGAGGTCGAAAACCCTGCAACGCAGATGCTTCCCGAAGCGGCGCAGAGCTATTCAAAGCGCGCAAAGGTCGGCAGCTTTGTCGAAGTGCCGATTGAAACGAAGAAATTCGGACGTATTGCAGCTCAGGCAGCAAAGCAGGTCATCATCCAGGGTATAAGAGAGGCCGAGCGCGGCATTATATTTGATGAGTTTACATCCAAGGAACAGGAAATACTGACAGGTTCTGTTTCCAGAATCGAACCGCGCACCGGCAGCGTCTCCATAAAGATAAGCTCGAACTCCGAATATACCGAGGCCATGCTTTCTCCCAACGAGCAAATCAAGAATGAAAAGCTCGTTGAAGGCCAGATGGTCAAGGTCTATGTGGTCGAAGTCAGAAAATCGACCAGAGGTCCGCAGGTTCTTATTTCCCGTACTCATCCGGGGCTTGTCAAGCGCCTATTTGAAATTGAAGTCCCCGAGATTTTCGACGGCATCGTAGAAATCAAGAGCATAGCGAGAGAAGCAGGGTCCCGCACAAAGATTGCGGTCTGGTCAAATGAACCCGATGTCGATCCGATAGGCGCCTGCGTCGGACCGAAGGGCGGCCGTGTTGCCCGTATCGTCGATGAGCTGGGCGGGGAAAAAATCGACATCGTGAAATACAGCGAACAGCCCGAAGAGTTCATCGCTTCGGCGCTTTCTCCGGCGGAGGTGCTTTCAGTCACACTTCTCGAGGAAGGGAAGAGCTGCCGCGTCGTAGTGCCGGACAGTCAGCTTTCGCTCGCCATCGGCAAGGAAGGACAGAACGTCCGTCTTTCGGCAAAGCTCACCGGTTACAAGATTGATATCAAGCCGGAATCCGAAGGGGACTATTAGTCTTTTATAAATCTGAAAGGGGTGGCCGAAGTGCCGAAAAAAATTCCTATGCGACAGTGTACCGGCTGCCGCGAAATGAAACCCAAGCGCGAACTTATCCGCGTCGTAAGATCGCCTGAAAACGAGATTGCCCTTGATTTCAAAGGCAAGGCCCAGGGCAGAGGCGCGTATGTATGCAGAAGTCAGGAATGCCTGAAAAAAGCAATCAAAAGTAAAGCTCTTGAAAAATCCCTCGAAGTAGCAATCCCCGAAGAAATTTACTCTCAGCTTAAGGCACAGATGGAGGCAGGGGATGAATAAAGCACAGGGATATATAGGACTTGCAAAAAAAGCCGGAGCTATTGAGATTGGCGAAACGGACACGGGCGCCGCAATCCGCGCGGGCAAGGGAAGAATACTTATTCTTGCCGCCGATGCCTCGGATAACGCAAAACGCAGAGCGGAAAGCTTTATCCACGGAACGCAGACGCCTATGGCGGTGCTGCCTTTCACCAAAGCGGAGCTTTCGCAGATGACAGGCGTGGGAGGCTGCTCTATGGCTGCGTTTACGGACGTCGGGCTGGCAGCCGCTTTCATGGAAGAGCTTGCCGAAAACGAGCCGGCCTATAAGGAAACTGCCGAGCTTTTAGCTCAGAAGAGCGCAAAAGCACAGCTCAGAAAACGAGAGACTCTGGCTCATGAGAAAAACCAGAAAAAAGGCAAGGCGGTAAGCCCCGCGGATACGGGCAAGAGGAGGAGAAACGTATGAGTACACTTATTAAGTACAGAGTTCACGAGGTGGCAAAAGATTTCAAAATGAACTCCAAGGATATCGCGCAGATAATGACGGAGTATGCCACGGCCCCCAAGAACCATATGCAGGTTCTGGAGGAGAATGAACTGGACCTTATTTTCGAATATCTTACCCAGCACAATCAGGTCGAGGATCTCGCAGAGGTCTTTGCCGTCCCGGAGAAGCCCGCAAAGCCTGCGGAAGAAAAGCCGGCAGAAACTACCGCAGCGACAGCGGAAGCAAAGCAGGGCGCTACCGACGCGCCCAAACAGGAACAGCGGCCGCTTGATAACCGACCGGCGCAGCCTCAGCCTCAGAAGCCTTACGAAAACAGACCGCACACTCCCAGAGCGGTGCCGGAAAAGCGCATTATCGATACGCGCGGCGGAACCGTCAATATCGAAAAATACGATGACAGACTTTCGAACCTTGTCCCTGAAAAAGCCGAGGATATGCAGGGCAAGCAGAAATTCTTGAATAAAAACAAGAACCGCCAGACCATCAGCCCCAAGCGCAAGCAGGAAGAAAAAGATAAGATGCAGAAGCTCCAGTTCGAGATTGCAAAAAAAGCTCCCGTTAAGGTAGCGATTCCCGACGAAATCAATGTCGGCGAACTCGCAATCCGTATGAAGAAGACCGGAGCCGAGGTTGTACGCCAGCTTATTAAACTCGGGACGATGGCTGCGCTTTCCGACACGATTGACTATGAAACCGCCGCTCTCGTCGCGATGGAAATGGGCTGCAAGGTCGAAAAAGAGGTTGTTGTCACGGTTGAGGAAAGACTTATCGACCTCAGCGAAGATAAAGCGGAGGATCTTGTTTCCCGCGCTCCCGTCGTGGTCGTCATGGGTCACGTTGACCACGGCAAGACGTCCCTGCTCGACCGCGTCCGCGAAGCAAACGTCGCAAGCGGCGAAGCGGGCGGCATAACTCAGCATATCGGCGCTTACCGTATCGAAATCAACGGAAGCCCCATTACCTTCCTCGACACACCGGGACACGAGGCGTTTACCTCCATGCGCGCCCGCGGCGCCATGGTCACCGACATTGCAATACTGGTTGTTGCGGCGGACGACGGCATAATGCCGCAGACCGTTGAATCCATAAACCACGCTAAAGCTGCGGGTATCCCGATAATAGTTGCTATCAACAAAATGGATAAGCCGACGGCAAATCCGGACCGCATCAAGCAGGAGCTGACCCAGTATGAACTCGTCAGCGAAGAATGGGGCGGCGACACGATTATCGTACCGATTTCCGCAAAGACGGGAATGGGCATCGATAAGCTTCTCGAAATGGTCGTACTCACGGCTGAAATGAAGGAACTCAAGGCAAATCCGAACAGGGCGGCCAAGGGTACGGTCATCGAGGCAAGACTCGACAAGGGACGCGGTCCGATTATGACCGTTCTCGTACAGAACGGCACCCTTAAGCTGGGAGATATAATCATTGCCGGCACGGCTGTCGGTCATGCACGCGTTATGATGAACGACAAGGGAGAGCGCGTTACCGAAGCGGGTCCCTCTGTTCCGGTTGAAATCGCCGGACTTTCCGAGGTTCCGCAGGCGGGTGATATCTTCAACGCCGTTGACGACGAGCGTATGGCACGCGAGCTTGTAGACCAGAGAAAGCAGCAGTCCAAGGACGCCCAGATCGGCGCGCCCAAAAAAGTTTCGCTCGAGGATTTGTTCGCGCAGATACAGCAGGGAGAGATCAAGGACTTCAATATAATCGTCAAGGCGGACGTTCAGGGCAGCGCGGAGGCCGTCAAGGCTTCGCTCCTAAAACTCTCAAACGACGAAGTTAGAGTTCGCGTAATCCACTCGGCAGTCGGTGCGATAAATGAGTCGGACGTAATGCTTGCCGCAACCAGCGGCGCTGTCATAGTCGGCTTCAACGTGCGCCCCGATAACGCCGCGCGCGACTATGCCGCAAGAGCAAATGTGGATATGCGTATGTACCGCGTTATTTACGACTGCATCAACGAGATCGAAGCGGCGATGAAGGGCATGCTCGCGCCGAAATTCAAGGAAGTCATCACGGGACACGCCGAGGTGCGTCAGGTCATCAAGATTTCAAAAATCGGCACGGTCTGCGGAAGCTACGTTACCGACGGAAAAATCGTCAGAAACAGCAGTGTCCGCGTTGTCAGGGACGGCTCCGTCGTTCACGAGGGAACCATTTCCGGTTTGCGCCGTTTCAAGGACGACGTTAAAGAGGTCGCAACGAACTACGAGTGCGGTATAAGCATCGAAAAGTTCAGCGACGTCAGAGAAGGCGACATCATCGAGTCTTACATCATGGAGCGCGTTGTCGACTGACGGCGGTGAAGAGGGAATTGCTGTCTGAAATGAGGTGAAACTATGGCAGGTTACAGGCTGGACAGAACAAACGACGACATCCAAATCGTTCTGAGTGAGCTTCTGCGCTCAATTAAGGACCCGCGGGTCAATCAAGGAATGATAAGCGTCACAAGGACCGAAACGACCGGAGATCTGCGCTACTGCAAGGTTTTCCTCAGCGTTTTCGGACTTTCAAACGAAAAAGAGTTTTTCAAAGGTCTGAAGTCGGCCTCGGGCTGGCTCAGGCGCGAGCTTTCGCGGAAAATGAGCATAAGGTATACGCCCGAGCTTATATTCGAGCTTGATACTTCAATCGAGCACGGCGCACATATCAACGAGATTATCTCAAGACCCGGTTTTCTGAACGCCGAGGTTCCGGAGGAACAGAAAAATGACGATTGAAGAAGCGCTTAAGCTCCTCCGCGATAACGACAATTTCAATATTGTAACCCACGTAAGACCGGACGGCGACACAATCGGAAGCGCCTCTGCGCTTTGCTATGCACTCCGCAAAATCGGTAAGACCGCCTATCTATATAACAATCCGCAGTTTGCAGACAGTTACCTTTGGATAGCTGAGCCTTATATTGCTCCCGAGGGCTTTGTGCCGAGTTTCACCGTATGCGTAGATATGGCGGATGAGAGCCTCTTTCCCGAAGGCTTCAAAGCAAGCGCGGACCTTTGCATAGATCACCACCCTTCAAACACGTTTTTTGCAGAGAATACGCTTTTATGGGAGAAAAGGGCCTCCTGCGGCGAGATCATCATGGAGCTTGTAAAAAAGCTCTGCGGACTTGACCCGGAGGTTTCCGATCTTTTATACGTTGCGGTGTCCACCGATACAGGCTGCTTTGTTTACGGAAACACGACAGGGGAGACCCTCCGCTCGGCGTCAGAGCTTTGCTTTGCAGGAGCAAGAAACGCATATCTGAACAAGATTCTTTTCAGAACAAGTTCCAAAGCGAGACTTAAGCTTGAATCGCTGATTTTTGCTTCGTTCCGTTACTATCACGACGGAAAAACAGTCATTTCCGTTGTCACCAGGGAAATGCTCGACAAGGCGGGGGCAAAGGAAATAGACTGTCAGGACATCGCGGCTCTGCCCGGGAGGGTCGAGGGCGCTTTCACAAGCGTGACAATCAAGGAAATTGACGAAAACAGCAGCAAGGTCTCACTCCGCACAAACGGCGTTGTCGACGCGAACAAGGTCTGCGCGCGCTTCGGAGGCGGCGGTCACAAAATGGCTGCGGGCTGTACTGTGCAGAGCGGCTGTTCGGAGACCGCGGAAATTTTGGCGGATATTATCGGCGGAGAATACAAATGAACGGTATCCTCCTTGTTGACAAGCCCGAGGACTTTACAAGCCATGACGTGGTCGCAAAGCTGCGCGGTATACTGCGAGAGCGCCGCATAGGGCACTCCGGAACGCTCGACCCGATGGCAACGGGGCTGCTCGTCGTTTTCATCGGAAGAGCCACGAGAGCCGTCGAGTTCGCGGAAAGCCATGAAAAGGAATATATCGCCGGTCTTCGCACCGGCGTTTCCACAGACACGCAGGACATTACGGGAACGATTGTCAGAACCTCCGACAAATTTGTTTCAGAGGCCGAGCTTCTGGCGGTTCTTCCGGAATTTACAGGAGAACTCCTGCAGACGCCTCCGATGTATTCCGCCGTCAAGGTGGGAGGAAAAAAACTCTATGAACTTGCAAGACGCGGGGTGGAAATCGAAAGAGACAGCCGCCCCGTTACAATAAAAAAGCTCGAGCTTATCGGCGTGAAAGACGGAGATTTCATTCTCCGCGCCGTCTGCTCAAAAGGCACCTATATCCGAACATTGGTGAACGACATCGGTGAAAGGCTCGGAACGGGAGCCGCGCTTTCTTCGCTTCGCCGCACAGCTGCGGGGAACTTTTCCGTCAGCGAAGCGCATACTATCGGCGAAATAAAAAAGCACGCCGAAGATGGAAACCTTGAAGAGATAATTAAGCCCGTTGATATACTTTTCAGTGAATACCCCCGTTTTGTTTTATCTGAGCAACAGCTCAGGCGCTGCCTCTGCGGGAACAGTTTCGAGGCGGAAGCAAAGGACGGAAGGTATCGGGTATATGACGGTGAAGGCGGTTTTTTGATGCTAGGGAATGTCGAAAACGGCATAATGAGCACGGTTAAGAGCTTTTACGAGGTATAGCTCTTTACTATTAAAAAGGTCACGCGCCGGAAAGAAACAGTTTTCGGCATCCGGAGGTTATATGTCAGCAAACTCAGAGAACAAGACCGTTATCGCGCTCGGCTTTTTTGACGGCGTACACAGAGGTCATGCGGAGCTTATAAAAATGGCGAAGCTACGCGCGGAAGAGCAGGGCGCTTCACCCGCAGTGCTTTCTTTTGACGTCAGCCCCGAAGCCGTTATTACGGGACACAGCGTTCCGCTCATAGGAAGCGTGAGAACCCGCGTTAACATCATAAGGCGAGTATTCGGGGTAGATAATGTAATTATTTACCATTTTGATAAAAAGACCATGGAAACTCCGTGGCAGGACTTCATTGATTCACTTATCGCAAAGTACTCCGCCGTGCATCTTGTCATCGGACACGACTTTCACTGCGGCTACAGGGGCGAGGGCAATCCGCAAAGAATATCGGATTACTGTGCAAAAATCGGCATTGGCTGCGACGTCATCCCCAAGTTTACGCTGGACGGAATCACCGTCAGTTCAACATATATCCGCGAACTCATCTGCTCGGGCGAAATCGAAAAGGCAAACGATTTTCTGGGGCACCCTTATGTTTTTGCCGGAACCGTAAGAGATGGACGCAAGGTCGGAAGAAAACTCGGAACGCCGACAATCAACCTTGAAGGCGATGACGAGAGCCTGATTCTGCCGGCAAAAGGCGTTTACGCGACCAAGGTTCTGCTGGGCGACTCGGAAATGCCGGCCGTTACAAATGTCGGAGTGCGTCCGACCTTCGGGGACAACGGAAAAATCTCGGTCGAAACCTACATCTTTGATTTTGAAGGCGACCTCTACGAACAGTATGTTTTTGTTGAGTTCTATAAGTACCTTCGTGACGAGAGAAAGTTCGATAGTGCCGCAGAATTGAGCGCCCAGATTAAAGAGGACATACAGGCCACAAAATCCGTCTTTGAATAAAACGGTAATAAAAAAAGAGTTTTCAGCGCATTTGCCGAAAGCTCTTTTCTGAAAATATGTGTTATAATGGGTTTGAGATAACGGCCTTTACTTTGCCAATATCTTTTTGAGCCTTGCATAGCGCGGCAGAGAGTTTTCAACGGCACGCTCGGGCTCTCCCTGTATCAAAGGCAGAGCATAGTCGATAAATTCCTGCGTCACGTTGCTGCCGTTACCAGCAATCCACTCGAGAGGCACCTTTTTTTCGAGGTTTGCAACGCTTTCAAGCGGCAGGAGCTTCGTTTTGCAGACGTATTTCCCGTCGATATATTCGCGCTCAAAGGCGACCATTTTGCCGCTTTCACCGCTTACGGCCGCATCAACAGCCGTTTTTCCCGCCAGAACCGCCTCGTCAACGTCTGTCTTGGAGGCAAGATGAGCTCCGCAGCGCTGCAAAAGGCTCAGTTCAATGCCGCGCACCTTGGCGCCGGTTCTTTTCTTCAGCTCGTCCGCAAGCTGGACGGCAAGACCGCCGAGCTGCGAATGACCGAAAGCGTCCTTAGCCTGCGCCGCGCCGGAGCCGTATTCGGAGATAAACTTGCCCGCGGAGTCGTGGATGCCTTCGGAAACAGCAATGAGCACGCTGCCCTGCTTTTTATAAATAGCGGTAACGTCCCCACAGAATTTCTCATAGTCGAAATCGACTTCGGGCAGATAAATAAGATCGGGACCGGAGCCGCAGTAGCTCGCCAGAGCGGCGCTTCCGGCAAGCCAGCCGGCGTGACGTCCCATTCTCTCGATAACGG
>Ga0074193_1000922_pt1 | contig 42159 bp, 45 predicted proteins | sample EPASupsiteHSE605_FD_64523 | JGI IMG/M metagenome (GOLD analysis project Ga0074193, IMG submission 64523) | Bioremediated contaminated groundwater from EPA Superfund site, New Mexico - Sample HSE6-05 | ecosystem: Environmental > Aquatic > Deep subsurface > Groundwater > Contaminated ...
TATAATTTTATGGTTGTGTTAGTCTACGATTTTACCGATTTCGCCTTGCTTTTACCATTTTCTGCAAAGAGTAACTATTGCAAGCGAAGCGCGGGGACGTTTCTTTTGCTTCCCAAATTTGGGAAGCAAAAGAAACGTCCCCGCGCTTCCTCATTTTTTATTTTTTCTTTGCCAGTTCTTTTTCCAACGCGATGGACAGTGTATGCCAGGCGAGTACCGCACATTTGACGCGTACCGGCATCTTAGCGATATTTTTCAAATAAGCCGCGGCTTCCAGTTCTTCCAACTGCCCTTCGTCGTTGACCTTGCCAAGTATCATGTCGAGGAAAAGGCGGGTAAGCCGCATGGCTTCTTCCACAGTCTTTCCTGCCAGCAGCTCGATCAGCATCGCCGTCGATGCCTGACTGATGGCGCAGCCGTTGCCAGTATAGGCAATATCGGCGATAACACCGTCTTTCAGGACCACCTGCAGTTTGATATCGTCGCCGCAGTTAGCGTTATGCCCATGCTCCGAGATGGTCGGGCAGGAGATTTCCCGTTTATTCGTTTTGTCGTTGTTATACTCCAGAATAATATCTGTGTACAGTTGATTTACATCCATTAGTCCTTATACCCCATAGCAGCTCTTACTTTGCTCAGTTTGTCCAAGAAATAAGCTACTTCTTCCTCTGTATTATAGAAATAGAAGCTCGCCCTGCAGGTCGCGTTGACGCCCAGATAAATATGCAGTGGCTGTGCGCAGTGGTGCCCGGTGCGGATGCAGATGCCTGCCGCCGAAAGCAGCTCCGACACATCATGCGGATGCACGTCATCAACTGTAAATGCCACGAGCCCTGTTTTTTCTGCCGGATTGTCGGAGCCGATGATCCTGACATAAGGTATTTTCTTCATACCTTCGATAGCCAGGGTAACGAGCTTTTTCTCGTGTGCCTCTATTTCTGCAAAGCCGATATTGTTCAGATATTGAATCGCTGCCGCCAAAGAAACAGCACCTTCGACATTCGGCGTGCCAGCTTCAAATTTCGTTGGCAGCTCGGCAAAAGTAGTAACCTGTTCTTCCACGCGGTCAATCATATCACCGCCCAGATTGAACGGCTCCATATCCTCGAGCAGCGCTTCCTTGCCGTAGAGCACTCCAATACCACCAGAAGCACACATCTTGTGTCCGGAAAAAACGAAGAAATCACAGTCCAGCTCCTGCACATCGACTTGCTGATGCGGTACGCTTTGCGCTCCGTCCAGTACGACCACTGCGCCGTGTTGATGTGCGAGGTTGATCAATGGTTTCGGGTCGAAGACAAGGCCAAGGACATTGCTGACCTGAGCAAAAGCCACGATTTTAGTTTGAGCGTCAATCTTCGCGAAATCTTCTTCCTTAAACTTGCCGGTTTCTTTATCGATATAGATATAATCAAGCACGGCTCCGGTCTTTTGAGCAACTCGCTGCCAGGTAACCAGATTAGCGTGATGCTCGGCAACGGTGATGACGATGCGGTCGCCTTTTTGCAAATGCGTTTCACCGTAGGAACGGGCAATCAGATTCAGACTTTCCGTTGTGTTGCGCGTATAAATTACTTCACGTGTGCTCTTGGCATTAATGAATTTGCGCACTACTTCTTTGGAACCATCATAAGCTTCCGAAGCCGCAATAGCGAGTACATGCGACCCCCTGTGTGGATTACCGTTCTGACGGCTGTTATATTCATATATTGCTTCCAGCACCGGCAGCGGTTTCTGCGTAGTCGCACCATTGTCAAAATAGACAAGCGGCCGTCCGGCACTGATCGTTTTCAAGATAGGGAAATCATTACGAATCAATTCAATTTTCATATTTTACTCTCCTTTAGCATCCAGCTTACGCCGTATTTCTTCCAGAGTCTCTTCCTGCAGCGATGCTTCAAGGCTGTCAACTATCGGACGCATCAAGGATTCCACGATTATGCGCCTTGCTTCCTCCCAGGAAAAACCACGGCTCATCAGATAGTAAACATCTTCTTCACTGACTTGTCCGGCGCTGGAAGCATGGTTACCGGCAACATTATCTTCCGTACACAAGAGGAGCGGCAGAGAAATGTTCTTGGCCTTGGGTGACAACTGTATCGCATAATCGCCTTCTTCACCTTCGGAACCTGCGCAGCCGCGGTGAAAGTCCAGCGTACTGCGGAAGATTTTCTTCGCTTCGCCGGCGAGTGCACCTTTGCCATCAATCAGCGACACTGTTTTCTTGCCCCAGTGATCAATATGATAGAACAAATCCAGATGCTGCTTGCCTGTCCCGGTATATACTGTTCTTTCTGTCAAAGCAGCTTCGTCCCCGTTCAGAGCACCGCGGCTATGCACAATTACCTGCTTGCCGCCCAGTTCTGCCGAAATGCTTACTGCCTTGGCCGCCTTACCCAGCTTGAAGAAACGCTGGTCGTAGAGAGTCGCTTCCGCAAGGTCTGCCTGCAGTTTGGAAATCTTTAGCTCCGCTGCGTCCTCCAGTTCGTAGTAAGAGGCCAGATAGGAGCCCTGTGCAGCCTCAGTGCCTGATAACTTCCAGACAAGTTCAAGCTTTGCACCCTTCTGCAGCAGGAAATGAAAAGCACCGGCATAAGCCTCATGCTGATTTCCCAGTTTTATTTCTATTGTTAATTTCGCCTGAATACCAGACGGAATCGTGACCGTATATTTTTCGCCTGCCAGTGCCGCCGCCAACGTTTCTGCCGAAGCACCTTCGAAATCTTCCGGGAACTCCGCACCGACAGTGACATAAGTCTTGTCGGAAATGTCAGCAACAGCGGAAGCCTGCGGGGCAGAGAATAAAATTTTGGTATCATTTGTTTTAAGGTAGCGGTAAGTGAGTACCGGCAGCCTGTTAATTGCTATTTCTTTCATATGCCCCTCCTCAGCCGATAGACCCTTCGAATTCCAGATCGATAAGCTTGTTCATTTCCACCGCATATTCCAGCGGCAGTTCCTTGGAAATCGGCTCCGCAAAGCCTCGTACCAGCATGGCCTTGGCATCTTCTTCCGACAAACCGCGGGTCATCAGGTAATAAATATTTTCATCCGGGATGCGGCCAATCTTGGCCTCGTGTCCCAAGTCAATGTTGTCATTCTCGATAATGATGTCAGGTATGGTATCGGAACGGGATTCATTGTCCAGCATCAGCGATTCGCAGCTGATTGATACCTTCGCACCCTGTGCCTTCGGCCCAATATGCACAACACCGCGATAAACAGCAGTGCCGCCGCCTTTGGAAAGCGACTTCGAATGCACTGTCGCAGTAGTTTCCTTGCCGAGACATTCTATTTTTGAACCTGTGTCGAGATATTGGCCCTTGCCGGCAAACGTGATGCCCGTGAATTCAGCCGACGACCTGTCGCCCTTCAAGATGGTATCAGGATACAGGCAGGAAACATGTGAGCCGAAGGAGCCGCTGACCCAGGTCATGCTGCCGTCTTCTTCCACCAGCGAACGCTTCGTGTTCAGGTTATACATGTTCTTGGACCAGTTCTCAATTGTTGAATAACGTAAGTTAGCACCCTTGCGGACAAAAAGTTCGACCGCGCCGGCATGCAGGTTTGCCACATTATACTTAGGAGCCGAACAGCCCTCAATGAAATGACAGGAAGCCCCTTCATCAACGATGATCAGCGTATGTTCGAACTGCCCAGCACCAGGAGCATTCAGGCGGAAGTAGCTTTGCAGCGGCATCGACACCTCTACCCCTTTTGGCACGTAGACAAAAGAACCGCCGGACCACGCCGCGTAATGCAGCGCCGCAAATTTATGGTAAGACGGAGGAATCAAAGTACCGAAGACAGGTCTGACCAAATCTTCATACTGCTTGACTGCCGTCTCAAAGTCCACGTAGATAACGCCTTGCTTGGCCAACGCTTCATGAACATTGTGGTAAACGACCTCAGAATCATACTGAGCACCGACACCGGCGAGCGAAGTTTTCTCCGCTTCCGGGATGCCAAGACGATCAAAGGTATCACGGATATTCTCCGGCAGCTCTTCCCAGCTACCTTTCATATCTGTACGCGGCCTGACATAGGTATCGATATGCGACATATCAAGATCGGAAATATCCGGCATCCAAGGCGGAACATCCAGCTTATCATAAATTTTCAGCGCCGCCAGTCTCTTCTCGAGCATCCACTCCGGCTCTTCCTTTTGACTCGATATTTCACGAATTATTTCTTCAGTAAGGCCGGTATCGGCTTTAAAAGAATACTCAACCTTATCCTTAATATCGTAGATACTTCTATTCACATCTTCGATATTGCTTCTCTTTTTCTCTTCATGCTTCGTCATTTCCATCACCCTTCACAGCGAGGCGATAAGCATCGAAACCATTTTGCTCAACCTCGTCAGCCAGTTCGGCACCGCCTTCCCTGACGATCTGCCCATCAATAAGAATATGTACCACATCCGGTTTGATCAACTGCAATATCTGATTCAGATGCGTGATAAGCAGGATGGAATTATTTTCGTTGTGATATTCGGAAATATTCTTGGAAACGATACGCACCGCGTCAACGTCAAGACCGGAATCAGTCTCATCCAGCATCGCGAGTTTCGGCTCCAAAAGACGCAGCTGCAGAATTTCACTCTTCTTACGTTCACCGCCGGAGAAACCATCATTCAGATAACGCTCCGCATAAGAAGCATCCATGCTGAGATTAGTCATTCTTTCCTTCAGCAGCTTTTTAAACGCAAAGACCTTCTGCTGCTGACCGCTGACCGTTGTTTTGGCGGTACGGATGAAATTTTCCATGGTAATGCCCGCCACCGCTACAGGCGACTGGAACGACAAGAAAATCCCAAGTTTAGCACGTTTATCAACCGAAAGCTCAGTGATATCCTGGCCTTCGAACAATATACGGCCCTTTGTGATCTTATAGGCAGGGTTACCCATGATAGCGTGCATCAGCGTGGATTTACCAGCGCCATTCACGCCCATGATGACATGTACCTTACCTTTTTCTACTGTTAAATTAATGCCGTGCAGCAGTTCTTTGTCTCCTACTGACACATGCAGATTTTCTATTTTAAGCAATTCACTCATTTGAGCACCTCCGTTTACTTATTATATTCCCCATTTCATATATAATCAATATGGTAGGATATAAATTTTAAAAAATTTTAACCCTACCTAAAATGTCAAAAAAGGCGGCCAAAGGGGACCGTCCCTTTTGACCGCCTTTTAAGCGCTTAGCTCATTATTGCAAGACTCTGACTCAGCGATGACTGTCCCCTCTCGACTTTAGCGGCCGCTTTGCCTCTTCATTGTCTTCCTGTTCAAAGCTATTCAGGTTTGCTTCCAGATATTCGCGCAAAATATAAAAATACTTTGATAAGTCCAGCTTGCCTATTTCTCTTGGGTTACATTCTAGCCACTTCAGCATTTCCGGCGTCCGCCATTCCTCACTTCCATTAGAACGCAACAGCCTGCCGTTGGCAACATGCTCAAACATTTTTTGAAACTCATTATTATCTAAAGAGCCTTTTTCATGCCATCTATTAAGTTCACTGAATAGATTGGGCTTGACTTCATTCAGAACCAAAAGCTTCGCCAAAACCTGCGTATCTAATTCATCATCATAGAGCATTTTGGCAATATTCTTTTTCACAAAAAATAAATTGGTAAACCTTTTTGCCTGTCGTGGGCTCCCCTTAAACTTGTTCGCAATAATTGATCGGATTCCATCGAAAATCAAAATGTCTTTGTTAAAATCCTCCTCAGAAGCAGCATACGGATCATGAAGCGCACCAGTCATTTCACATAATTCCTTGAAGGTTATAGCCGTTTCCCTGAGCAGTAATTTTTTCTGTGCAATTTGGGCAAGTAACTTTCTGAAAGAAGCCTTTTTTATCGATGCCTGCGCAACCAGCAGCAAAAGATAATTTTCTATATCCTTGACGGACAATACAGGAATATATATAGGAATATCAATGCTTTTCTCAAGGTAGCCATTGGGCGGAAATTTCCTGACGGAAACTTTTTCTGAATATTTTGTCTTAACAGCACTGTCTATAACTTGTCTGTCTGCCAAAATAATAAAAGCAGTATGTCTGACAGAGAGAAATAATTCAATCGTTTCCAGCGTTTCAACAATACGTTTTGGCTGACAGCGATCAAGATCATCCAAAACAATCACCACATTGTCAACTCCGGCCTCTTCCAGGACAGCTTCAAAATCATTTTTAAATTTTCTAATATCCTCCATATGACAATTAACAGTTTCTTCCTTGGTATCACGTTCAATCTGCTTAAGCGCCGATGCTGCCAAAGAACTGGCTTCAACAAAAGCATTTTTTCCATTCAGAACATTCACAATTACAGGCGTCTGTGCAGTTTTAAAAGAATCGATAGCTCTGGCAAGATTGTTGATTTGATTCGCAACAGGTCCAAAGACATTTTTATGCCCATCAGCGCCTAGTTCTTTAATAATTGGTTTCATCAAAGCAATTTTGGCATTTTCATAGTCTTCAAACATCCAGGCGTTGACTTCTATATAAACAACTTTACCAGAGACTTTAGGTATGTCTTTCTTTAATAATTTCAGAAACATAGATTTAAAGGAAATTTTAAGTCCAAAGATTCCAATCGTTAATGCTTCAGGTTCCTTGTTCACCACAATACTTTTGATTACTTCTACAAAAGGCTGGCAAAATAAAACATCAATATCAGAATAATTATCAATTGTCATATTTAGCTCCTGTCATCAGTGAATTCTTTATTAAGTTTTTAGAAATCGTATTAAACACGTGCTTCTTTTGCAGGATCAAAATTATCTATGCCCCTTAATTTCTATGATCTTGGTGGTTACAGCTGTATTTTCCACCTCGTACCTTATCACGTTATATTCTACAACATTAGCATCTTTCTTGACCACTTTTTTACATTTTTAGATAAATTTTTACCAAAAAACTCAATATACCGGTCATCAAAAATTAGCTTGACATTTTCATTGGTTTATATAATAATTTAACTCAACGGATAACTATTATTAATTGTAATTTGTTATCAAATAAAATTTATTTAACTTTTAGGAGGAATTAAACATGTCATTAATTGGAACAGAAGTAAAACCTTTCACAGCGCAAGCTTATCATAACGGTAAATTCGTGGAAATTACAGATGCTAATTTCAAAGGCAAATGGAGTGTCGTTTGCTTTTATCCTGCTGATTTCACCTTTGTCTGCCCTACCGAACTCGAAGACCTGCAAAATCAATATGCTGCCCTGCAAGAGCTAGGTGTAGAAGTATATTCGGTATCTACTGATACTCATTTCACCCATAAAGCATGGCACGACACATCTGACGCCATCAAAAAAATCACCTACTTCATGATTGGCGACCCATCTCATGTCGTTTCCAGAAACTTTGAAGTACTAATTGAAGAAAAAGGCCTCGCAGACCGCGGCACCTTTATCATCGACCCGGACGGTATCATTCAGGCAGTGGAGATCAACGCCGGTGGTATCGGCCGTGACGCAAGTGCCCTCTTCAACAAAATCAAAGCCGCACAATATATCAGAAAAAACCCTAATGAAGTTTGCCCGGCCAAATGGCACGAAGGTTCAGCAACCCTGAAACCAAGCCTTGACCTTGTCGGCAAGATTTAAGAAGGTAATCGACCATGCTGCTTGATAATGATGTCAGGGAACAATTAAGTCAATATTTGCAGTTGATGGAAAACGATATTCTGATCAAGATCAGTGTAGCTGATGATTCTGCTTCGGCACAAATGTCAGAGCTCGTTCGAGAATTAGCCGGCTTATCCGCCAAAATTCACGTCGAAGAGGCTGCTTTGCCCCGGGTACCGAGTTTCAGCATCAATAAGACCAATCAAGATACCGGCATCACTTTTGCCGGCATCCCCTTGGGGCATGAATTCACCTCCCTTGTGCTCGCTTTATTGCAGACAAGTGGTTATCCGCCCAAGATAGATGCTTCCCTTGTGGACCAGATCAAGAATATTAAAGGCACCTTCAATTTCGAGACCTACGTCAGCCTGACCTGCCACAATTGTCCCGAGGTCGTACAGGCATTAAACATCATGAGTCTGCTGAATCCCAACATTACGCATACGATGGTTGACGGAGCTATATTTAAGGAAGAAGTCGAAGCCAAGAACATCTTAGCCGTACCTTTCGTTTATCTCAACGGTCAGCCTTTCAGCAGCGGACGTATGGAGCTCGAAGAGATTCTCTCCAAACTGGATATCAAGCCGGAGCTTGCTGATTTAGCTGCCAAAGAACCCTATGATGTGCTGGTAATCGGCGGCGGCCCTGCGGGCACGAGTGCAGCCATCTATGCCGCTCGCAAAGGACTGCGCACAGGGCTTTTAGCAGAAAAGTTAGGCGGTCAGATCAACGATACTTTCGGCATCGAAAATTTCATCAGTATTAAATATACTGAAGGTCCGACTCTTGCCGCCAACATCGAGGAACATCTTCGTTCCTATGATATTGATGTTATCAAGCTGCAAAAGGTCAAAACCCTGAAGAAAGCCGAGCTGATAGAGATTGAACTGGAAAGCGGTGTCAGCCTGCGCAGCAAAACAGTAATTATAGCAACCGGTGCCCGTTGGCGCAATATCAACGTGCCTGGCGAAGCTGAGTTCAAGGCGAAAGGCGTAGCCTACTGCCCTCACTGCGACGGTCCTTTGTTCAAAGGCAAAGATGTCGCTGTTATAGGCGGCGGCAATTCCGGTGTCGAAGCAGCCATCGATCTGGCAGGTCTTGCCAGCCATGTAACGCTTTTGCAGGCATCTGACAAACTTACGGCCGATGAAATTTTACAGAATCGTATCTACAGCAAGAAAAACATCACGGTAATAACCAATGCCAAGACAACCGAGATTTTCGGCAGCGAAAAAGTGCAGGGACTTACCTACCTGGATTGTCTGCAAAATGAACAGAAAAAACTTGACGTTGATGGCATCTTCATTCAAATCGGTCTCTTACCGAATACAGAATGGTTAAAGGGAACGCTTGGTTTGAACGCCTTCGGCGAAATTATCGTTGATAAATATGGTGCAACCAACATACCCGGTGTTTTTGCCGCCGGTGATTGTACCGATTCACCGTATAAACAAATAATTATTTCCATGGGAGCAGGTGCTAATGCTGCTCTGAGTGTTTCTGACTACCTGATCAGAAACTAACCACACACAAATCCATATTTCCCCTCAAAACAAGGAAAGCTAACTGCGCATAATATTTTATGGCAGTTAGCTTTCCTGTTTTTGTACAACCCGCTGTCCTCTTAATCCGCTACTTCTTCTCGCTGCTACGCTGTTCGCCGTAGAATTGAACGAATTTTTCCGCTATCTTCGATAAAGGCCTGTCTTTGACCTTCACTATGTCTTTTTGCATAATAAAACGTTTATCGTTAAGTTTTTTTATAACGAGCTGATCGCCAAAATATTCGCTGTCCTCAGCAGTAACTATTGCAACAGCGATATTATCCTTAGCCCACTGCAGGGTAGTTGATTTCGTTGTATTGACGCTCATGATCTTTGGTGTAAAGTTGGAATCCCGGCAAATCCTACGAAAGATCGCGCCGCCGCTGCCCGACAAGCTCAGCGGAATGTTCTGCAGGTCTTTCAAGCTCAAAGTCTTTTTGTCATCCAGCCAGGGTGACTCAACATTAAAAACAGCGACCATATACTCAGGGCGTGAGAACAAAACATCAAAATGTTCCGGACGATCCAGTTTGGTAGTGGTAATGCCGATTTCCGCCACGCCATTTAACAATTGCTGCGTTTGCTCAGTAGCAATTGCTTCATATATTTCATAAGTAACTTTCGGATACAATTGAGAAAATCTTTTGATGGAGCGGCTGATAAAAAGCGGCGAACGCGAATACGCGCTGCTAAGACGCAAAACACCGACAACACCTTCATTGATATTGGCAATCTCATTCTTGGCAGAATCTTCCAGTGATGTGATATATTTCGCTTTTTCGTATAGTACACGACCGGCTTCGGTCAGAATTATTTCTTTCCTGCCACGCTGGAGCAAGATCAGCGGTCCGCCGTAAAACCCTTCCAGCATTCTCAGCTGCTTGCTGAGCGAAGGTTGCGTAATATGCATACGGTCAGCTGCCGCCGTAACGCTGCCGGCATCGATGATAGCCAAAAAATTCTTGTATGTATCGATATCCACTGAACTTCCCTCCTTTGTTACACGAATTATACCACATTATCCATGCCGTGTTAAATATAGCCAAATGGAATATTTAACATGAAAATTAACCATTATTATTATTAAAAACATCTGGTTATAATGTAAGCAAGATAAGAAACAATATTAAATATTCAGCAAAATAAGCTGATTCGATAATTACTTCAAAGGGGAGGTAAGCTATAATGAAAGAAATTTATGAAGTCAAAGGCGGATTGTTTTCAATGGCCCTTATGACCGTCCTATCGATCATAGTTTTTAACAACCTCTAATAAATTCAAGAATCTTTATAAAGAAAGCGCAAAGGGAATCTTTCCCTTTGCGCTTTCTCTGTTTAAAAAGGGCAAAGGGGACAGTCCCCTTTGCCCTTTTTGCGGTTTCACGAATACATTACATCGACAATATGCCTTTCCATCCCTTTAGCATCCTTGATATCCTTTTGGTAGACAATTGCAGAAAAATAGTCGTGTATTTCATTCTCCGGTATAATATTATCGCAGATATCTCCGTTACCGCAACCGCCACGCGCATCAATCCATGGCTTTTCTGCGTGTGACATTCTTTCTAAAAATCTAGCATCATATTTACAATAAACAGAGTTAACCATTTCTAACAAAGATAGTTCTTCTGCAGTAAAAACAGTTTTAGTCAACACGTCAACTTTAGGCAAAGGATTGAACCCGAACTCCTTATAATGAAAATATAATTTTCTTACAACAGGGCCGTGTTGCCAAGCTTCAAATGAATCATTAAATAAAGGGCGAGCAAAAAGCGCAAGAAACCAAGCTTGCGCATAATAAACCAGTTTTTGCAATTTAAGAGGAGTAATAACTTCGCCTGATTCGACATCAATTTTAGACAGAAAAAAATGTGCTACCTCTTGTACCTTATCACCACTTGTATTCGTAGCAATTTCTTCATTAATTCTTTGAAGCAGTTTATTACCCGCAACATTAGTTATTTTGTCCTTATTTTGTTGATAAATTTTTAACATTTTATAAGGGTTCATTAATTCGCGTAATTGCTCACTATATTCTCTTCTAGGCGTAAAACCATCAAAATAGCGCAGCAAAGTTGCCTCGCCCCAACCAAGCAGCAGAGCCAATGGCTTCTTTCCAATATTATATTTTTGTAATAGCTGGTTAATTTCTTCGACAGAAATTAAATCTTTTCTCTTACGATAGACAGCATTAGCCGCCATAATATTACCATCACTTAACTCGGCATCATAAATTTCTTCGCCGCAATGCGCGCACTTGGCAATGCGCCCTTTGAAAGCAATCTTTTCACCATCAATAACGGTTTCAAGATTTTCCACGGAAACATTGGACGCTGTTTCCATGTCACAATTAAAGCAATACCTTTTCATTTTTGTTCCCCCTTGTCACTAATTGTACGGGAAATGCATCTCGTACTCTGCCTCGTGAAACGACAGACAAACTAACTTACTTTGTAATTTTAATTTTATATAAACCAATACTGGGAGCTCGACAAGCGGTGGCTGCAAATACTGTCCAAATATCCAAACCTCACCTGTAAATGCAGGATTATCATCTATATCTGTGCAGCAATAATTTGAACAATCGAGATTAAGTAATTCTTCAACAACCATATCATGTGTAATTCCATATTTACTTCTAAAGGCAGCTGTTTTATCATCTTTGCTGAATTTTTCCACTATATATAACGCATGTTTATCTTGCAAAAGTGCACGCATGGAATTCAGAAAATCAATAACTTCTGTATTTGTAGAAATTGTTTTAGAAATCGTTGGAACCATCTCCTAACTTATTCTAATAAAATTATAGCATCATTGATACTATAATGCAATAAATTGGTATTAATGATGCTATTTGTTTCTAATAATATGCTATTTGGCTGAATAAGGAGAAAAGAAGCAAAAGAAACGTCCCCGCGCTTCCTGTAGGGTCCAGAAAAATACTGGAGTCAAATTCCTTGTAGTCCAGCAAAACTTCTTCGATGATTGCCGCTGTATGCTCTTCGCCGATAATCCCCAATTTTAGTTTCAAGTCCAATCGACTCCTCGCCCTGTTTTTACCTTAGTTAATCATACCAAAGGATAGGCGAAACATCAATGCAAGGCAACAGTTCGCAAAGAAAAAGGACAAAGGGGACCGTCCCCTTTGTCCTTTTTCCTTTTGTTTTTTCTCTTATTTCACGCTCTTTTAGTTTTCCTTTGCATATTCCTCTACAAGTTTACTCTTATAGATATACCCAAAATCTTTGTCGAAAACAACTAACTTCTCATCAAGTAATTCCGTGGTTTCAATTTTCGTCATATCGTACTCAAAAAAGTACCTGCCATCCTTCTCATATACCTTAAACATAATTGTCACCTTTCTATATCAGCATCAATTAATCGATCATTTTATAATATGTAATCACTTTTCTATGAATAGTAAACTTCATTATGAGCGTCAATATTATTTAATTCCCCGTGCTTCTTTTTCATCCAAAGAGTCTGCTCAAAAAACTCTTTGACTTATCATCCGGCATGCAAAGTTCTTTTGGCACATGCACATCAATATACCTGTTTTCAATAATCGCCCGCGAGTTAATATTGGTTATGTTCTCCAAAACTTCTGGCTCAACGTTTCCTCTTAAAATTTTTAAGGCAGAGCTGGTATCCATACCTCGGCGTTCTACACTGTTTGCATCCGAGCCAAGGAAATGTACCATATTATTTCTGAGCAGCAGGTCAGCAAAGTTTTTTACTTCTATACCAAATTTGTAGGTAAAGCTGTCAACATTGCTCTGCACCATTACGCCGCTCTCTTTCATCCAGTGATGCAGGATTTCAGGATTCTTTACCAGGCAGTAATGCCGCTCAGGGTGAGCAATAATCGGTATCAATTCCTTTACCTGTATTTCATAGAAAAAGTCTTCGGCATAACTTGGTATCGTGTTCTGCGGCAGCTTAATCAGAATATAGCGGCTGCCAGCCAAACAATAATCTTCCTGTCCTGTCTTTAAAATGCTCAAGAGGTTCCAGGCCATCTCCAGTTCCGCGCCCGCATGAACCTGCACAGAAATTCCTTCTGCCTGTGCGGCCCTGTTCAGAGTCTCAACTCTTTCCTTGATCAGCTGCCACTCCGCAACATCTGTACCCTCAGTTATATACGGTGTTGCAACAATATCGGTTGTACCCGCTCGTGCAGCCATTCGCAAAAGGTCGAGCGAAGTTTCCAGATCTTTTTCATCATCTATTATGTGTGTGTGAATGTCAATCATAGAACCATTGCCCTCCTTATGCAGAATTTTGATTTCGATATTAATTACATTAATAATAAAAAAACAGTAAACTTAATCTTATATTTATTCTAGCATCCATGGTTAAAACATACACATGCATTACCATTTTCGTAATATTTTTACCAAAAAAATGACCAAGAAAATGTTTTTTATCCTTAATGAACAAAAAGAGCCCCCCGCTTTACCCTTAAGCAGAAGGCTCCTTAATTATGGATCTTGATATTTTTCATTTTAGTCCTCTTTTGCATATTCTTCAATAAGTTTACTCTTGTAGATATAACCAAAATCTTTGTCATAAACAACTAATTCCGCATCAATCAATTCCTTGGTTTCAATCTTCGTCACGCCATACTCAAAATAGTACTTACCATTCTTTTCATATACTTTAAACATCATCATCACCTTTTCTACATTGATATTAATTAAATATTCATTTTATTAATATATAATTACTTCTCTATGAATAGATAATTTCCTGCCAGATAGCAATATTATTTTAATTAATATTCAAAGCTAAGCTCTCGTTCTCACTTTAAAAGAAGCAACATATCCTGCTTAAAAAAAATCAAAATGCCTCTCTTTGAACGTTTTGCTGCTTCCGCCTGTCATTCCGAGCGTAGTCAAGGAATCTTAGGCTCAGGAAGCAAAAGAAACGTCCCCGCGCTTCTTACTGTTTTTACCTTTACCACCGGTAACCGCCGTGTTAACATTGTGGTAGACTACTTATTTCGCTGCAAGGGAGCACTATCATGTTAACTGACAAAACAAATTACGGGTTGGTAAGACACGTCCAAGAGTTTCTTGCATTGCCGACCGTTTATCTTTGGGGCGGGTTGGGGCAAATCTTGTCACTTGCGCTTTTTCACGAAATAATAAAGCGCTATCCAGACTATTATACCGAAAAAAAACAACATGAATACGAAGGATTTATAGATAACAATTACTACGCTCTTGATTGCAGCGGACTCATCAAAAACTATCTGATGAACGGCGAAAATGCTTTTCGCTACAATCCCGCAGTTGACTACAACAGCAAACTTTTCATAGAAAAATCAACAACCAAAGGAGCAATTTGCTCGCTGCCGGAAATACCTGGTATTTGTCTTTATCTCGAAGGCCATGTAGGCGTTTATATAGGAAACGGCGATGTGATTGAAGCCACCAACAACCCTGATTTCGGCAATGGCGTAATCAAAAGCCGACTAAATCAAAGAAACTGGGAACAATGGTTTTATTGTCCGCATATCATATATGAAGATTAAACCAGGCCTTATAGCTTGCGGCTATTTCCCGATCTACAAAAAAACTCAAATCAAAATTCTCCTTTGGGTCAGCGGCTATACCATAAGGCAAAAAATCTAATTTCTCCGCTATATAAAGAGCCCTTGGCAAATGAAACCCGTTGGTTACAACCATAAGTTCCTTTGCCATTTTTTTATTTTTCAAAGACTTGAAAGAACATAGCGTATTCCAGCCCTCGTAATCCTTAATAAGATTGGAAGTATCAATATCAGAATTAGCCGTCAGATATTCATACATCACATCCACATCGCTGCAAAAACCTTTTTTTACCGGACACCCAGATAAAACAAATCTGGTGGCCGGTCTTTTTTTATGAATGGCAATCGCCTTATCCAGCCGCGCCTTCAATAGCGGAGTCATAGCTGTTCTGACCAACGCACCCAAAACGATACAATATTCTACGCGTTCGGGAACGTCATCTATTTCAGCCATATGTTCATTAGCAGCCTCGGCTATTCCCATTTGCCCATATCCCCAGACAAGCATAGGCCGAAACATAATAAATATTTTATGCAAAAGTTTCATAGACCCCTCCTCGGAATCTTATATTTTTTTCATAACGTTTTCCAGTTCTTCACGATAAAACACGCCGCCGCTTATAGTCGCATACAATCGCTGAATAGGCGTGAAGGCTACAGGGCAGCCGTTGCCTTCGACTATTGCAGGCCCTTCTTCTGTCAGAGCAATGTCCCAGCCAATAAATGGAATCTCAGGAAAGAAAGCCGCCGCTTCTTCAACAACTGCTTTAACTTCATCCTTGAACGGCACGACAATATCTTTGAAACGTACATTGGCAGCTTCATTAATCTCCTTCATCGGCGATTCACTTGGCCGGAACCATTCTCTCCCGCCAACCCCTTCGTCCAAGGCATCAGTAATAATTCTTCCACTCTCTGGATCTACTAACACAACAAAAGCATTACGCATGTCAATGCTTTCGCCCTTCCTGCCAAACCGGGCCAACCAATGCCAGCAGGCTTCATATTTGCCGTCAGCCGCTTTGACCGTGTGAACCCTTATGGTATTGACACAATCAGGATTTATCCGCGACCATTCATGATGTTGATGTATATATTCCTCAATAATATAGAGCGAGTTTTTTTGGTAATCGGCAAATACCCTCTCCAATTTCTCTTTATTAGCCAATCCCGTCAATTGTTCCCGCTCAGTATCAATGACATTAACCTGGTTGCCCATAGCTGAGTTGTAAACTTTGACTACGATTTTCCTATGCCGATTGACAAAAGAATAAAAATCTTCAAAATTACAATAACGCAAATCTAAAAATTCGCGTTTTAAAAGATGCTGCGGCAACCGCCTCAGTGTCGTGCCCTTATCGCGCAGAATTTTCTGCGCTTCTAAGTCATTATTAATTTGATTTGCTATAATATCGACATATTCATCATAAGAAACATATGATGCCAAATTGGCAAAAGGGACCCTATCCAAACCCCACTTAAAATAAATATCCGTCCTTATCCCATATTTGTTTTTCTTATGGATATAATCATATACAGCAAAAACAGGATTCTGCTTTTTAGCGAAAAAACAGCCCATTGCTTTTAATTTTTGCCATTCTCTAGCAATGCCCATGAATAAAATCTCTCCCATAGTCGTCAGATTAAATATAATCGGGGACGTTCCTTTTTTGTCAACAACTCTTAGCCCCTAGCGGAAATTTTCTTTTGAGAAAGCAACAATTTATAATATTCATCATTTAATAAAATCGCTGATAAGCTACTAATATCGTCATCAATGTGAATAGGCATCGTATGAGCATCTATTTTCAATTCTAAACCCTCTGGTTTTCGCGAAAAAAGCTCTATCATAGCTGGATAATCCGGATTTTTCGGTTTAGTAAAACGATAGAAATTCTTATGCATACTTCCCTGTGCTACTTCCTGATACTTGCCGTCGTCGATAAATTCCCAAAAAGCGTCAGCAAAATCATGATTGATTTCCTCCATCAGCACAACCATGTCAATGTCTTTCGTTGCCCTAAAATCTAAATCAAGCTCATTAAATAAAATATAGCAGGCCGTACCACCTATTACAACATAATGCTCTCTGTAATCAGAGAACTTCTCTTTAAATACTTTTAATCCCCGCAATAATTTTACCTCCTAATTATTTCTTCAAAAGCCTTGTCAATTCTCGGATCATTCTCTTCTTTCAATGACGCATATGCTGATACTATGTCTGCAACTTTCTTTTGAGCGAACAATGCAGGATCATAACTCCAAACTTCTAATTTTACTCTAGGCCGTTGAAAGTCATTATAATTGTCACTAAAAGCAGGTCCTTTTATTTTTTTATATTCTTCTTTACTGACAGCATAAGTTTCATAAAAGCCCTCACTAATATCACCCATCTCTGCAAAAGCACTTTCTCCTGCAATGTATAATTCAATGTTTCTTGGAATTCTGTCCAAATAAATTGTTTTTATGACAGGAGAAACAATATGCTTTAAACCTTTTTCTAAATACTGCCACTTTTCTATCCGAAAAAATTTCTTCTTGGTTTCAACACCTTGTATATTTATGAGCTGCAAAGCATCTAATTCTCGAACTGCCCTTGACACCGTCATTGCAGAATAATTTATTCTTCGTGAAATTTCTGCCGATGTATGCTCAGTTAAGTTGTTATTATAAAATAAAAAAAGGTAAACGCACTGGGTAGATGGGCTAAAAAAATCAGGATGAATTTTCGGTGTAGTTTTTGTTTCAGCTAAAATCATTCCAGCAAAAGGCAGATACAACTGCTTAAAAGGGATCAAAAAAGGCAACCTATTTTTCAACAAAAAGGCTCTTTCGTTTGATTTCAAAAAATCTAAAATTAATACAGGAATTCTATTTCCACTGTAATTCATAATTCTATTATAATTTTTAAAAAAACTCCGAATGCTAAAATTATCATCTGTTGGTTGACAAAATAAACAGAAATGCCCGTGTATGCTTCCTTCACTAAACTCATAAGCCTGTTGAAGAAATAATGGCAATTGATTATCTAATTCAACTTTTTTTATTTCAATCTTTTCATCATAAATATGGGATAGATATTCAGCCAGTTTATTCATTTTTCCCCACCTCCTTATAACTTTCTGATAATTGCATTATAACATAGTCGATGTTATAATGCAATTATTTTATGTTATAACGTCAAAACTCACCTAGCATTGCAGTTCAAAGAAAACTTGGAGGATAAGCGGGGACGTTCATGTTGGTATCCAATTAACGGGTGAAATAAAAGAAAAATCAAAGAATTTATTCAACAAATAAAAACAGCGTAGCCAGAGATCACATTAAATACATGATAGCTGGTTACGCTGTTTTTATTTTACATTATTTTTCATTTCACTCCGTAATAATCCACGTACCACTGAGCGAATTGTGTCAAACCTTCTTTAATAGTGGTTCTTGGCTTGAAGCCAACTGCGGCCTGCAAACGATCCGTTGAAGCATAGGTTGCCGGTACATCGCCTGGTTTCAGTGGTTCAAAGACTTTCTCAAATACCACTTCGCGCTTCAGTGCTTCACTCAAAGCAGCTTCCAGCGTAGTAATGAAAGTCATCAATTTTTCCGGACTATTGTTGCCGATGTTGTAGACCTTGCTCGGAGCGCCATCATCAGCTTTCGGAGGTTTCGGCAGCAGTCTGACTATCCCTTCTACGATATCATCAATATAGGTGAAATCACGATAAAGGTCATGCTCAAAATCGCCATTATTAAAGATGTGAATAGGCTCACCCGCGAAATATTTATCCGTAAAGCCGAAATACGCCATATCCGGTCTGCCCATCGGCCCATAGACCGTAAAGAATCTTAAGCCAGTAGCTGGAATCTTATAGAGATGGCTATAGGTATGTGCCATCAGCTCGTTAGACTTCTTGGTCGCAGCATACAGCGACACCGGATGATCCACAAAGTCAGTTTCCTCAAACGGCACTTTTTTGTTGGAACCATAGACAGAGCTGGACGACGCATAGACAAGATGCTCCACCGGATAATGACGGCAAGCCTCCAGTATATTATAGAACCCTATAATGTTGCTTTGGATATAGTCATCCGGATGATCGATGGAATACCTGACCCCTGCCTGCGCCGCCAAGTTCACTACGACAGCCGGCTGATACTTCTCGAAAAGCCCCATGACAGAATCCTTGTCCGCAATATCGCTGCGCGAGAAAGTAAACTTCTCGTGAGACATCAGTATAGTCAGCCTGCTCTGCTTCAAGCGCACATCATAATAAGCATTGAGATTATCTATGCCAACAACCTGATAACCTTCCACCAGCAGCCTATGTGCCAGATGAAAGCCGATAAAGCCTGCTGCCCCTGTAACCATTATTGACTTAGATTTATCAAGTAAGTTCATTAGCTTCATATCCGAACTATCTTAAATTTTGCAGCTTCTAAGATCTTTCCACTTCGGTCGAGATAACATCTTCGTGGCAAGGGATGTCACCGTGTCATTACATTCTCCAACGCAGAGCTACCGATGCCAAGCAGCTGGTATCATCGCGCCCGTTAGCAAAACCGGCATTGTCCAGCTTTGCCAAACCAAGCATAGCTTCCAGATAAACATCTTTTTCCAGCTGACGTTCATAAGAGAACCAGAATTCATCAAGCTGCTGTGCAGCAGCCAGTGAACGTTCCATATCAACATGCATAGCATTGAAGCCGATTCTCTCATCAGCATTCAAGTGGCGTTTCACGCCCACGTAGAATTTCTGCGCATCAGGTCCCATTGCATCACCCAAGAGAGCGCCATCGTAAGACCAGCCATCCTGGAAAGCACCATGGTCATACCAGCAATTCTTGGTCTTAGCATATTCTGTCTTCAATTCCCATGCGCCATCTTTGCTCAGCTGCGGGAAATACAAGCCTATCCGTTCTGCAGTCTTGGAAGGCAGATAACCAGCCTGGTCTTCCCCATACAATTCACCATAGACTTGTACGCCTGGGAAACGGTAACGGAAGTCAAACCCGGCAATATCATTCCAAAGATCGTCATCATCAGCATTCTTACCTACCAGCCAATCACCCCAGTCGGACACGGAAAGGCCATTACCATCACCGCCTAGCATCGATACCCTGGTAAAGCCGAAAGTGAAATTAGCAGAAGGGACAAAATCCGAACGAATGCCTAAGAGTCCAGCGTTGTTATAATCTAGAGTATCGCCGTTCGCTATTGCCTTGCTAGCGCGATTACCTTCTAATTCGCTATAGAAAACATTGATGTTCGTAGTACCGAGGAATTTGAAGAAGCCGCCAATTTTCTGCGGTTCGAGGAAATTGACCTTCGCCATGGTCAACGGCTTCATATCATCCCCCAACACAAGGCTGCCTGTTGCACCCTGTCCCCAGAAAAGCGGTTGCTTGCCAACTTCCACACCGAAAGCACCGACTCTGGTCTTGATATAACCCTCGCTAAGACTGGCCTTGCCATTTTGATCCTCATCATAACTTAATCTCGGGATCAAAGAAACAACAGTCTCATTGCCGATACGTCCCGACAACTCCGCACCCAGAATAACATTACCGTCAGCCCCGTAGCGATAGCCATTACTATGGTTATTGAGCGGCTGCCAGTCAGCAGGTATCTTGTGAGCAGTACTATTGTAGCCATAAGTATTTTGATCAGCATCGGCATAAGCGAATTCAAGGCTCACTTCACGCAGCTTGAAATCTTCCGCTTTGCCTGTACCATTCAGCTCAGCAATTTCCGGTGCCAGTTCTTTTTCAAGTTGTTTGAGATACGAAGCAAGATAGGCAGGCATAGGTTTTGCCGCAGCAAGCTTCTTGGCTTCCAACGTCCACTTCGCCATATCCAGACGACTGTAAGGTTTAGCACCCGTCGGCATTGAGCTCAGATAACCCATACCGCTGAGTTTTTCGATGTATTCATAACAAACACTGGATAAAGGAACATTGCCTGTGACCTTCGGTGCTGCCGCATATGCGACATTAGCCCCCAGCATGCAGGCAACGAAGGCAACAGAAACTGCTTTTTTCATATAATCCCCTCCAAAATTTAAATCAACTTTTCCTTTAGTCTTACTATTTATATTGCCTTATATTAAGGCTACTATATCTTGCTGCTCACGGTAAATCGAAACAGAAAAATATGCTAGGACAATCGGAGACGTTCTTTTTTTTAATCATGTCATTTATTTAATGTTTCAACAGCCCATAAAGGCAAGTTCAAAAGCCATTCTTCCTGCCGGTAATCGCTCATACTAGTTCTGATTGCTTTGTTAGGCTTGAACTTTTCACAATAAGTCTTCAGGCTTTTAGCCTTCAAATTTGTTTCAGCTTTTACTTCTATTGGTATCACATCAGTACCATTGTCCACCAAAAAATCCATTTCCGCGCTACCGCGGTCATTGGTCCAATAATAGGTTGCCAAATTCTTAAGGGTTTTGAGCTGCTGCAAAACATATTGTTCGGTCAGCGCTCCCTTGAATTCCTTAAAAAGTTCGTTTCCCGAAAGCAAAACTGTTTGATTAAGCTGCACCATACAGGAAAGCAATCCGACATCAAGTACGAACAACTTAAACGCCTTCAAATCCTCATACGCTTTCAGAGGTATATGCGGTGCTGTTACCCGCTGGACTTTATGCACAAGACCACAATCACTAAGCCACATAAGTGCGAGCTCATAATCCTTGGCCCTAGCGCCCTCTTTGATAATGCCATAAATAAACTTTTTGCTTTCCTTAGTAAGTTGTGCTGGAATGCTGTTCCAAATCATACGTATACGAGGAACAATTTCATTAGGCGCATGTTTAGAAAAATCTTGTTCGTAAGCGTCCAAAATTCGTTGCTGAATTTCACGCGCCTCCTTAAAATCCTTATGAGCGGTAAAGTTTTTTACCACTTCCGGCATACCACCTACGTAGTAGTAATATTTAAGATGTTCGATATATTCTTGTTTAAAGGCAGTAGCCATGTCAAAATCCTGCTTTTCCAATAATTCAGCAAACCGTTCTTTACCCATAGCACTCATGAATTCAGAAAAGGACAGAGGATACAAATCTAAAAACTCAACTTTGCCAACCGGAAATGATGTCCCGCTGTGAAGCGCAAGGCCAATTTAAAAGAAGTATATAGCATTAATACATTTTTTACAACGAAACTATGTGAATATACAACATTTTTATCAACGAAAATTTGTAGAGAAGTATAATCGGGGACGTTCTGCATTGTGTCCCTGTTGTCCTACTTTTAGAAAATGCTGCATCGAAAATTATGTTTTGAGAAGCAAGTTAAACATTTCAATAAAATGTTAGTCGTAATCACTAAAAATACTAAGAAATTCATGTAATGACGCATGCGCTTTACATGTTGCAATAATTTTTTCTTTTGTTTTTTTATTATGATTTTCAAACAACACTTTAAGTTCTGATATGAAAGCTTCATTTGTAGCAAATGCTAAGAAATTACTAATTGCTTCTGCATCCTTCTCTTTCTTATAATCTTCTCTATCCTTGTTGATGATTAATTTATGTATTACATAAGCAGCTGGTTTCGGAATGCAAACAGAAAAGCCCTTGTAAATAACCTGCGTTCGATTATCTATCAAAATATCCATATTTCTTAAACCCTGTGCTGTAACACCCATCTCTGTCTTATATGGTTCTACCTGCCCTCTGCCCATTTCCCGAACTAAAAATTCAACTTCAATTTCACCAGACTTATCATATTTCATCAACCCACTTGGATCTACTAGTAATTCGAACCCTTGTTCCACCAATATTTTATTCAAAGGAGCTCGTGGTTTGTTTTTATTGCAAATAAGAACATCAATATCTTGAGTCCTCATATTAATCATATAATTCAATAATCCTGTTTCAACATAAATATATTCAGCCCAACTACCAATAATCAAAACAGAATCTAAGACATTTGCATCGTATAGAGCTTTGATCAGGTCATCAAAAGCTTTTATCTGTGTATCCTCCGGCATTGACATAAAGAAAATGGCCTCACTTTATTTTGCTTAAATACTTTAAGTTATTCTTGATATTTTTTAATGCTTCGCGTACACGCTTACTGTCTTCAAGTTGTTCAAGCAGTTCATTTAATTCTTTATTTCTAATATATTTTGTAATAACCTTTTTGTTTTCACGAAAAACTAAATATGGATATTTTTTCCCATTATAAATATCTTTATAAACAATACTGCCTTTTGGTAATGATTCTAATCGCTTTTCATAATGCTTTTTTTTATTCTCTAAGCGATTCTTTTCTTCATCCAAGACACCTTTAATGTAAGGCATATCAATCACTCCTTGCAATTTATCGGCAAACAGTTTAACCTACATTTAATGTTAACATTGTATTTTGTAGGTTAAATAAATTATAACATACAAAATAGCTTTTTCCAATGTTTTGTAGGTTAAATAAATCGCAAAAATGACCAATTGCTGAAAAGAGTCTCCTATATTTCCTAACAGAAAAAATATTTATTTTTTTAAATACAACCATTTAACCCTATATTTTCAAAAAGCGCAAAGGAAGCAAATAAAAGGTCCCCGCTGCTTCCTATTTTATACAACAAATAACTTAATCTGTTTAAACCGAATACCCATAACATCTGCAAAACGTTGCGCATTATCTATGTCATTTGCGCTATGACAACTAATATACCACGTTAACTCTTCGAATTCATTATTACATTGAATGATTTCCTTGAAATATGGATAATCAACTTTAGATAAGGAATGTCCTATAACAACAATATCTTTTATATTGCCAAGACTTTCAAAAAACAGTTTATTTTTGTTAATAATTTCATCAGTATTCTTCTCCGTCGAAGCATCATATTCGCCAAGATAATTTGTTGCTATTTCCTGTGCATCGTATAGTTTTTGTTCCATTCTTATGTGCGATCCTTCAACAATGTCAGGAAGTGACCAATCTGATTCGGCAACTTGGGAATGCCCTAGAATTAACTTTTCTCGTTTGTTTTTTCTGCAACCATGAAGGTAAACCACATTTTTTTCAGAAACATCATATATTGTTTCAAGAAACTCCGTGTAATTAAAGTTAATATACCTTTCTCCGAAGTTAATAATTCCCTTTAAAGGTTTATTGTCTATGTGTGGTGACAATGTATTTATCCATTTTCTAAACCGCTTAGGTAATTCATCCATTATAACTTGGGTCGGTCTAATCGCGGCTTCTACCGCTAAATAGAAATCAGCAGCTTGCGCATCCGTATCATATGCATTGTATGTATCCATCCATTCATCAAGTCCTGCAATCATCGTATCCGCGTCTATAGCTGCAAGCCCTTCCTCAAAATCAGCCCATAAGTCTCTTTTTTTGATATATGTTTCCAAGGCTTCACGTAAATCAGAATGCTTCCCCAATGAATCACGAAAGTTGTAATATCCTGAAGGCACGCCGTGCATAATATCAAAACCATTTCCTATTATATAAAGAGTTTTCATTGGTTTAAGAATTATTTCATCTTTATCTTTTATGATTCTAAAGGGACTTGTTGCCGTAACGTCATTTAGTTGCTGAACTCTTCTTCTTTCACCATGTTCCTTTTCCTCTTCGGCAAGTTTTTTTCTTCTGATATCCCGGCACTTCTTACATCTCTTAGGCATTGGCCACATTTTGTTTGCATAAAAAAGTTGCTCTTCCTTTGTTATGGCAAACGCCTGTCCACAATTAATACATTGAAAATAAGAAAAATCATTTTGTTCAATATTCTTCCGCATATAAAATCACCCTATAAACATCATCTTTTTGAACCACTTGCTGATACGAACCTCAAAATCTGCACAAAGTAGTTATCTAATATTATGTAGATAACTTTTGTCAACGTAACTTCCGCAGCATTCTCAATACTGTTTGCTATTACAGTCTCTTGCGCCACTTTTGCTAATCAAGCTTTGGACTTAACTTGATAATACTTTCTGCATAACCTAGTGTCTTACTTATTCATTGATATTTATAGTCTATCATGTAATTACATTATTTCTTGCCGCCATTAATTACTCGAAAAGATAATTTACTAAAGGTTTCATCAAGTTTGTTGACAATATATTCTTCAAAAAAAGCTATCATTTCTTCATCAGTAAATGCGTAAAACCTTTGTTCATCTTCTTTAGGCGCTGATTCAATTATAATCGGGTAACTACCTTTAGGCCTATATGTATTCCTATAGTGCTGCAAAGTTATACCCAGATGTCTTGCACATGCTACATCATAGTTTTTTTGAATACGCTTCATTTCTTTTTCATTAAACATTATTAGTCATCTCCTATTTATTAATCGCCTAAAAACAATCAACCGACGAGTAATGACTGCCTCTGGTGCCATTAGTAATATAGCGAAAATAATCTTATATTTATATGCATTGTTTCTATGAGACATTTTCTATATATTTATCCCAATACTCAGCATCACTAGTTATACCGTGTAACCAACAATACATAAGAACAGCTTCAAACTCCTGTTTTTTATCTATTGTAAAAACTTTCTTAGGCATATTTTTATATAATGCATCAAGTCCAAATAAATTATCCTTCTGCTTGTAATCATACTTCCAACACATATAATTGCTTATTCCTAACCTGTCATACTCAGCGCGTTTAGCATAATGCTCACTTTTCTGTTTATGACCCTTAGGCCACATCTCTGGGCGATTACCAAAATATTCAACCCATTCATTACAAAAATTATATATATTTACCCCATGTTTTTTGTAAGTTTCATTTATCCATTCATTTATTTTGTCTGATATGTATATATTTTGTTCATAATAAGGAAACATATTATTAACTCTATGCGCTTCTTTCAGAAATGAAAATATCATCTCAGATTGTCCTTCAAGAAACTTTAATTGCTTAATTGCCTTATAATAAATATCATATGACAGTGCCCTAAATTCAGCGTCACTGTCGTATAATAAAAAATATGTATGGATTGGCTACAATAAACTAGACAGAATTTATACGGTCATGTAAAAATAATATTGAAACAGAAAGGAAGATTTACATGACAGAAAAGCGTCCAAAAAGAACCTTTACTGAGCAATTCAAACAACAAATGGTGCAATTACATAATAGTGGCAAACCTAGATCAGAAATTATTAAAGAATATGACTTAACACCTTCGTCGCTGGATAATTGGATACGTCGAATAAATGCTACCGGATCTGCTAAGGAATGCGATAATCGTACGCCGGAGGAAATTGAGCTGTTAAAGCTCAGAAAAGAAAACCAACGGTTAAAAATGGAAAATGATATTTTAAAGCAAGCAGCGCTGATATTGGCACAAAAATAATTGTTATCCGGCAAAACGCCCATAAATATTCGATATCAGCGATGTGCAGATGTTTGAATATCGCTAGAAGCACTTACTATTATGAAGCAACTGCAAAAGTTGATGAATCTGAGATAGAAAATAAAATTGAAACAATTTTCCATGATAACCATGATGTGTATGGGACTAGAAAAATTAAGAGAGAATTGCAAAAAGCAGATTACCAGATATCCCGTCGCAGGATAGGAAGAATCATGAAGAAACTTTGCTTAGTTTCAAAATATACAGTTGCCCAATTTAAACCCCGCAAACAAAAATGTAATGAAGACACTGTTAAAAATGAATTGAACAGAGAATTTAACGAAAGAGCTCCCTATGACGTAGTTGTCAGTGATTTGACATATGTGAGGGTAAACTATAAATGGAATTACGTCTGTATTCTTGTAGACTTATTTAATCGTGAAATTATTGGTTACAGTGCTGGCATTCATAAAAATGCACAACTGGTATACGAAGCATTTGCAACTGTAAAAACAGACCTTGGTAATATTCAAATGTTTCATTCAGATCGAGGCAGTGAGTTTAAAAACGAACTGGTTGATGATGTTATTAACACTTTTGGCATAAAGCGCTCACTAAGTACGAAAGGCTGTCCTTATGATAATGCTGTAGCAGAGGCAACTTTCAAAATATTTAAAACAGAGTTTGTCTATGGTCGAAATTTTGATAGTCTGGGACAGTTACGCCATGAATTGACTAGTTATGTAAATTGGTTTAATACTAGCAGAATTCATGGATCGCTTAATTATCTAACGCCAGCCGAATTTAGACAGCAGACCTTATAAAAACTGTCCGACTAAGTGTTGACATTCCATGTATCGTCAATCATGTTTATAAGTTTCTTATGCATATATTTACCATAAGAAGAATAAATGTTGACAAGCCACTCCTTGACTTCCGGATTATAACCATTGATTATTTTCCTATATTTTTCAATTTTATGTTCTTGTAATAGTGTTTTTTCATCCGTTGGCTTAGTATCAAGGTAATTGTTAAAAAACTCAAACACGTAATTTGCGCAAATACGAGTATTTTCTAGTCTCTTCTCAAAATCATATTCGTTAATTCCATCTTCCTTTTTTCTTTTTAAAATATATTCTTCCAAATTCATATTTAACATCCCTTCAATTTGGACAATTCTTTGTTCTCAAAAAAAAATTTTCTAACAGAAAACGCAAGGAAGCAAAAGAAACGTCCCCCGCTGCTTCTAAATGGCTGCCATTCTTGCTTATGATAACTTCTTCTTATTGTTTGCATACATATTGCGCATATACTGAAAAATACTGTCCATAAAATTTATTCCTTTTCTTTGTTGGTTGGTGTGGGAACGGAAATATAGTTCTATGCAATTTGTTATCTTCAGCTTTACAATAAGAGAAGTTGTTTACGATAGCAGTAGTATTTCCACAATATGCCCAGTACTTATTAACTTTTTTGAATCCTGAACAAACCAGCGCTTGAAACACTGGCTCACCTAATGTAATAATTTTTGCACTTGGATAAGCGGCTATTTCTTTAAGTAACAGAGGTAACCAAAACTTGGTTTGATCAATAACCAAGTTTTTTACGCTTGCTGGCGGCACTGTAAAAAAACATTTTAGTAAATTTGTTGCATAAACATTTTCATGAATATCACAGTTCAATCTGGTAGCTATTTCATTAACATAATTGAACAAAGCACCATTTTCTTTATTTAAATTCAAAACAGTCGTTACATCTTTTCTGCTATTTTCATTGCGTACTGTTGGATCTTGGCCTATAATGATTAGTTTAATTTCTTTACCCAATAAATAAGGTTTAGGTATTTTTTCATTTTCTGCATCTATGAAGTCGTTAAAATTATTCTCTTTTATCAACTGTCTTCTTATGTTCTCAGCTTCAGCTACCACCGTGTCAATGTCCATTAATATCTACCTCCATAAATATAATACGAAATAAATGTATAGTTATTTGGCTATTTCATGGCCACCTTATATTCCTCTATACAAGCGCATTTTGGTGGCATCATTAATTATAAATTTCTACTTTTAAAAGCTTTATCAGTTGTTGGCACAGTAAAATTTACATTTTCTAGATTAATTATCTCTTCGTATTCTAATTTTTCGTATTCTTTTGCTAATGCAAAATGCAAATCCTCTCTTCTTTTACCTACCCACTCGAGAGCGTATTTCACAAGATTATAAAATGAACTCCAATGGCTTTGATCTAGTGTTTCAGAAATAATTGTTCCTGATAGCACATCCGCAATTTTGCATTCAGAACCTGGTGAATTAACAACAAGTCCAACAAAAGCCTGTGCATATGCATTCTCATCATGAACTAAATGCTTATCTCTAAGAGCTTTAAAATAATTGAATGCTGGCAACGCGTCCTTGCATTCTTTATAAACCTTACTTGGTGAAAGCATTTTCCTTGCTAAGCTATTTGTAAAACACTTAAAATAGAGTGTCACAGAAACATACCATAAGCCTGTTCTAATTTTTTCATCCTTAGTACTATTTATTAAATTAAGAAAATCAAATGCTAATTGCAAATCATGCATATGCAGAACTAAATTTCTAAGTTCAACACTCTTTGGCGAATCTATTCTAGCAACCTTTATAGCGTTAGGATAATCTTTTATGTGAAGCTCTTTTCCGTTTATTTCAAATTCAATATTATGCAAAATATTCCCTCATTTTAACTTTTCTTCTAAATTTTCTATGTTGTGTTTTAAAAACAACTGAATACCTCCAAAGGCCTTTACACAAGCATAATAGCTTGCATCATTACTGAAATTACCTCCCGAACAAATCGAAATAGTAATCAAGGAATCGATATAAGCATCAGTATTTTCACCTTCAAAATTCAAGGTACTGTTGAATTCTATTAATTCTTGTTCTTGTAAACTTTCCCTAATTCTATTGATTGATTTTTTTATATTGCTCCCTCTTCTAGATACTTCCATTGCATTATTTACGCCGCGCTTCTTAGGTGGCCCAACAAATTCTAACAGCTCTGCTAACATATTTATAATACTTTGAGTTTCTACAAGGGCACTATTTGTGCTGGCATAAATAGTCAATTGTTTGCTTTTCTTATAATATGCGATAGACTTATAGGCTCCTACACCAGTAGCGATAGTCAATATAGCAGAAACAATAGTCAACCACATATTAATACTCTCTAAAGAACTCATTTTATGCTTTTCCACTCCATATAATAATTTAAAATTTCACATAAGTTTTCATATTCTGTTGCCAACTTATTAGCCAGATTTTCAACCCAAGCTCCACCATCCTGAACTTTACCCCAATAATCCTCATCTTGCAGAAAACTAGCCAATTCAGATTCATCAAATATTTTCCCATCGTCAATCGTCTGACAAATAAAATCAAACCACCGTTCTCTGTCATTAGGATGAGAAGAACCAGTAGCTTTATTTGCCGCCTTACAAAATTTTTCTAGTTTTTCTAAAGCTTCTTGAGAAATCACTAATAAGGGATTAAAAATATCATCAGTAGGTTGGGTAATTTCCAATTGTGTACCGGATGCTTTATATGGTTTCATAATATCATCATAAAACTTTAGTAATATTGCATTATACTCATCTGTACTTAGTTGAGGTTTATTCTCTGGTACAATGTTACCTACATTAAGTTCACCACATTCGTGTATTTTTGCAATATAAATATAGACGGAAGCTTTTTCAACAAGGTTGCCGCTATAATCAAAAATTAAATAGTCTTTGCTAAGTTTTGAATCCTTATTTAATTTCCAATCTCCGTTAACATACTTATCAATTTCATGAGTAAACTCTATCAACTGGTCTGAAGTTCCTTTAAAATACAGTTCTCTAAATATTTTCATTTTATCAACCTCTCTAAGATATACATGTTTTTATTGCACAATCCTAACAGAACGCAAACAAAGCTAACCGCCGCGTACAAATACGTGGTAGTTAGCTTTGTTCAGTTTATTCATACTTTGTCTATGCATTTGAACTCATCTCGCTTTAGAACTTGCTTAAAAGAGTCACCTATATTTCCTAACAGACAAATATTCTATTATTTCTCTAAATAAATCATCCATGCTTATGTTTTCAAAAAGTGCAAGGAAGCAAAAGGAACGTCCCCAATGCTTCCACAGGCAACAAAAGAAACATCCCGACTGCTTCTTTTACTAATAAATTTGATTATTGTAAAATAACGAAATAAAGCATATTCCAATAAATAGTTACATAATAATTAGGCTGATTTTTGAAGTATCCCTATCTTATAAATTGCCTCATACTGTCTTTTAATCTCATCAATGAACCAAAGGGAACTGCTAGCTGTCCCCCTTTGGTTCATATACTTATTATACTAAATTAAGCTATTGATTACGCATTTAGGCAAGCTTTTGGCGGTTTTCGCACAGTTTGATGTCCCTATTGCAGACTCTCTTTTCATCCAATTTTTTCGTAGGCATAGGCACCTTTTATATTTCTGTTTAAATAACCGCCTATTGACGGAGCATCACGTAAGCACTCAAACTCCATCAATGGAACATTTTTATAAATGTAAATCCCCCCACTCAAAAATCTAACCTGCAATGTTTGAGTCGTCTCATCATAACCGATGCTCTCCACATTAGATGATGATACAGCAAGCATTTCAATATTGTCCATTTCAATTCCCTCTTTTCTTTTGACTTTTTAGTTAAACTTCTGATTTCTCCAAAAATCAACGGCTGTAGCATAATCTTTATTATCTGGTCTGGCCTTTCGCCATTCTTCAGAAATTTTTGGATCGGAGCTCTTAGGAGCATTTGATATTTTTTCAAACTTCACACGTGAAGGAATTTTCACAGCTTCGCCCATAATTAATCCTTCTCCCGTTCTTAAACTAGGTAGTAGACCAATCATGTCACTTAATTCATCCTGCACTGATGCAGAAATATGTCCTCTGTCCCCTCTATTAGACATCCTCAATGCAATTAATGTTCCACATTGGCTTAAGACAGTTACATCTAATTCCGTGGGTCGTTGAGTAACTAAAAGCAGACCCACACCATATTTTCTGCCCTCCTTTGCTATTGTTTGTACAGTTCTGGAAGAAACGGAATCCTCTCCTGCTTTTAAATAATTGTGTGCCTCCTCCAAAACTAACAACATGGGTTGCTTTCTCCCGCCAACTGACAAGTTTTGCGCCCAAAACAAGCTATCATATACTATTTTTAATAATGACCCTGATATAGAAGACATCAAGTCAGACGGTACCCCTGATAAATCCAAAATAGTAATAGCTTTGTCGTGTCCCATCCATTCGAATAGTAACTTATCTAGGTCTTTCTTAACCTGTCCCTCTAAATCGGGGTTAAGTTCTCCTGGCTCATAAAGGAATCTATATCTTTGGTTTACCAACCTACTTCTGACGCCATCCAAGAACCCCAAAATTCCTTTCGCTTGGTTATTTAAAAAAGGTGAGCCACCACCAAGAGCAGCCGATTCGTATTTATTAGATATAAGCTTCTCTGGGTCACCCTTTTCAATCAACATTGCCGTCTCTGGCTTTCTATTTTCTTTGAAAGTTTGTCTTTCAAAATCGTCCAATTCATACCACAACTTTTTCAAACTAAACGGAATTGGGCTATCCGAAGTAATAGAAGCAAGCAGCGGTTTTTTCCCTAGATGTTGAGAGGCTTTTATTTTATAATCCAAAATTTTAGAGCGAATATATTCTTCCTGCTGATCTGTCAGCCTACCTGGAAACGATTTTAACAGTTCATCAAAAGGCAATGCCCAATAAGGAATATTAAGTTCAACCTCTCCTTTAGTTGCGTCAGCATTCACTTTGTATACTTTGCTAAAATTGTCCAATGTTTCATTATATTCGCCATGCGGGTCAATTAATAGGATTCTAGCACTATCAAAGCCCCCTTGCGCAATTGCCGATAATATAACAGCTGTGGCATTTGACTTTCCACTGCCAGTTGAGCCCACAAGAGCACAATGTCGAGTGACAAGTTTGTCTAAATCAATTTTCGCAGGCAAACTTTCCGATACACTAATATTGCCTACTGTGATTGAGTTTTTATCATTGAATCCCCCATAAATAACATTTAAATCATCTAACGTAACTAAATGCACTTCATCGCCAGATGTAGGGAACTGAGTAACTCCTCTTTCAAAGCGTTTACCAATCCTTTCGCCAATTAATACACAACTCATCCATCTGCCATTAAGGTTTTTTTCTTCTTCTCGAATAGCAAGTTCTTTTAAAGATTGTGGAATCGCATCTGCACCAATTTGAGTAACAAGTGCATATAAATTAGCGTAACCCAAGGGGATTCTTAAAAATGAACCAACCTGTCCAACTCTATATACAACCCCGTTGATAATAGGCATAGTAGACTTTACACTATCAACTATTTTCACTGCAATCGAATTACCACTGATATTTACTATTTTCCCTACCAGTGTTTCCTTCGTACAATTCGTAAAACTTCCTACTTCAGTCAATTAAATTCACCACCTAATGAAGAAAGAAATCTAACGAAGTTTATAAAATCCGGCAATAACAATTCTCCTTTGCCTGTCCAATCATAGTTCTCTTTTCCGCTTTCCCCTTTTGGCAAGGCAGCCTCTTCATCGAAATATAAGTCAATAATAATCGAATCTTCATAATCCGGTTCGTGCTTTAATCGCCACTCACCGTACCTTCCGCCAATAATTGCATGCTTTTTGCTATATAAGGATAGTTTTGGTTGGCTCTTTGCAAGATTCGCGACAACTGTATCATCTTGGAAATCACTGTAACATAAACCAAAAACATGTGAAGTGCTTGTACTTTTAAGCGCATTCATAATAACATCATTGATATGTTGATCGCCAAATGAATACCCGGAAACAAATAACACACTGTCGTCTTGCTTCAAAAATTTCGAAAGTCTATCCATAAAACTAACATAAGGTTGCTTTTTAGAGTTATCATATTTTAGTAACGACGGATAAATCATTATTTTACCATCATCGGGATGCTTCTGTATTATTCTTTTATCATATTTATCACTCATTTGCCATCCTAATGATCCATGCAGTTTCCAAAGTTTGGTGTGTTCTGGCAAAAACCGCATGTCCTCCAATGCGGCAGGATAAAAAAAAGGTTCAAAACTTCCAACAAATCCGTCAAAATATGGAATCTCTTTATTTTCCAGGCCTAATTCGAACAAATAATCGTAATTTGTAGTAAATATTTCAATAGGGTATTTTCTTGAAGCCTGAAGTATCCACTGAGCGAAGTCGGTATGTACATAATTGTTTGGGTTGAAATCATTTTGTTTATGCACTGAAACTAGATTCATTATCTCCTTTTCAATTATCTCCCTCAAGCTATGCAATTCGCCAGCCTTCAGTCCACACAAGCGCTCATCAGCGACTACTTCTTCTTTTTGAATTATGCTAGATAATATATATTCGATGTTAAAAGGAATCTTCTTTATTTCAAATTCTTTTCTAATACATTCTATTGCTTTTTTGTATGCAGGTTTAGAAATACTATCAACTACTAACTTAGTCATTTCTACGACCGTCGGGATCTTAGAGGCTTCAGTATCTTTTTTTATAGCACATGATGTTCCTGCCCCAAAAAGGAAACCAACCTTTTTCGTATCGGATATCAAAATTTGCTGTAACCCCCGGACAACTTCTCTAGGGTCATGATTGCTTTGAACTTTCATAAATTAACTCACTCCAAAATTATTATTTTGTTGATTTTATCAGTTGTTTTATCAATAGATGTAAATGTCAATGAAAAAGTTGACCACTGGGGGTAACCTTTTATAATATCATTTACATTTAAAACTTCTTTCACGGAACAAGCATCTGCAACACATTAAAATAAATTATCAATTTACGCGTAATAATCAATTCCAACACACAGCGCTTTTTTCATATTGTCTACCCTTTCATACTTACAATATTAATTTGAAAAATTATTGTTTAACCAAAAACAAGCAAAGCTAACCGCCGCGTATAAATACGTGGTAGTTAGCTTTGTTTAGTTTATTCATACTTTGTCTATGCATTTGAACTCATCTCGCTTTAACACTTGCTTAAAAGAGTCACCTATAGTTCCTAACAGACAAATATTTATTTTTTGAAATAAAACCAGCTATGCTTATGTTTTCAAAAGCGCAAAGGAAGCAAATGAAACGTCCCTGCTGCTTCCTTTATTTCACTCCGTAATAATCTACATACCACCGAGCGAACTTGCTCAAGCCTTCTTTGATCGAGGTTTGCGGTTTGAAGCCAACTGCTTCCTGCAATAGATCAGTAGAGGCGTAAGTCGCCGGTACATCGCCTGGTTTCAGCGGCTCAAAGACTTTTTTAAATACCACTTCGCGCTTCAGTGCTTCACTCAAAGCTGCTTCCAGCGTAGTAATGAAAGTCATCAATTTTTCCGGACTATTGTTACCGATGTTGTAGACTTTGCTCGGAGCACCATCATCAGCTGTCGGTGGTTTCGGCAGCAGCCTGACTATCCCTTCCACGATATCATCAATATAGGTGAAGTCACGATAAAGATCATGCTCAAAATCACCATTATTAAAGATATGAATCGGCTCACCCGCGAAATATTTATCCGTAAAACCGAAATACGCCATGTCCGGTCTGCCCATCGGCCCGTAGACTGTAAAGAATCTTAACCCCGTAGCCGGAATCTTATAGAGATGGCTGTAGGTATGCGCCATCAGCTCGTTAGATTTCTTGGTCGCAGCATACAGCGACACCGGATAATCCACGAAATCAGTTTCCTCAAAAGGCACTTTTTTGTTAGAACCATAAACAGAGCTCGACGAAGCATAGACAAGATGCTCCACCGGGTAATGCCGGCAAGCCTCCAGAATATTATAGAAACCAATGATGTTACTTTGGATATAGTCATCCGGGTGATCGATGGAATACCTTACACCTGCCTGCGCCGCCAGATTGACCACGACAGACGGCTGATGTTTCGCGAAAAGTCCCATTAAGGTTTCCTTATTCGCAATGTCACTTGGCGAGAAGGTAAAGTTATCGTAAGACATCAAGATAGTAAGCCGTGTCTGCTTCAAGCGCACATCATAATAAGTATTGAGATTATCTATACCAACTACCGAGTAACCTTCCACAAGCATCCTATGTGCCAGATGAAAACCGATAAAGCCCGCTGCCCCTGTAATCAGTATTGTCTTTGTTTTATCCAACACCTTTGATTCTTCCATACTCTTACCTACCTTTTTGTGTCGTTAACCCCGAGATTCCTCGTTCTTCGTCCTCGGAATGACAAACCATGCTGTGTGCTCTATGTCATCCCGAACGGATGTGAGAGATCTCGGTTTTCTTATCTCCCTATTGAGTAGTATTCCACGCCTGCATCCTTCATCGACTGCAGTGAATGAATGTTGCGTCCATCATAGACAAGTGCCGGCTTCATCAATTTCTTGTAAGTATCCGGCGTAATATCTTTTATGTCCTGCCACTCGGTAAAGATAAAGCAAATGTTTGCCGCTCTCAGAGCTTCATCCGCTCTCTTGACATAAGTAATGCTTCCTCTGCCAATCTTGCCTTCCGGATATTTCTTCTTGAAATTCTCGATACCGACAGGATCGTAAGCGTAAATATTTGCCCCTTGCGCCAACAAGAGTTCTACGTTATCCAAGGAAGGCGCTTCGCGCAAGTCATCCGTTCCCGGTTTAAAGGTCAAGCCCAATACAGCAACTTTCAAGCCGCCGAAAGTAATCAAGCGATCTGCCGCCTTACGGAATAAGGCAGTTTTTTGCAGTGCATTTACTTCTACTGCCGCCTCTACTGTTTTCAAATCATAACCATGCTTATGTGCCAGGAATTTCAACGCCTTTGTATCTTTCGGGAAGCAGGAACCGCCATAGCCGATACCTGCATTAAGGAAATTACCGCCTATGCGTGCATCATATGACATGCCTTTCGCCACATCCTGAATATCCGCACCAACCAATTCGCACAGATTGGCGATATCATTCATATAAGAAATCTTGAGAGCTAAGAAGTCATTGGAAGCATACTTAATCATTTCCGCAGAACGACGGCTGACAGATACTATCGGCAAATTGAAAGGCTTGTAGATTTCCATCAATTTGTCTTCTGCTTCTTTACTTTCAGTACCAATAATAATGCGAGCAGCATGCAGTGTGTCACGGACTGCCGTTCCCTGTGCCAGGAATTCCGGATTGGAAGCAACTTCCACCTTCACATCATGCACCAGGAAATCCTGGATAAACTGCTCAACTTTATCATTAGTACCGATAGGCACTGTGGACTTCACAACAACAACGCAGTTCTGCTCCACTGATTCTGCAATCTGGCGGGCAACTGTTGCAATGTATGACAAATCTGCAGAGCCGTCAGCACGCTCAGGCGTACCAACACCGATAAAGATAGCATCCGCATGACGATAAGCACTCGCGTAATCCGTTGTATAATGCAAGCGCCCTGCGGCATTGTTCTTCTTCATCAAATCTTCCAGATCAGCCTCGTATATCGGTGATATACCAGACTGCATCAAAGCAACTTTCTTCTCATCCACATCTACGCAGGTAACATTGTGCCCCATCTCTGCAAAGCACACACCTGCTACTAATCCTACATATCCTGTTCCTGCTACTGCTAAGTTCATGTTACAAACTCTCCTTAATCATAAATGCTTTTTTATTTACCCCATACAACTCTATTTACGTAATCCGTATATGACAATATAATTCTTAAAACTTTATCTGATACATTAGGCATGCTATAGTCAGGCACATGTCTTAATTTATCTTTTTCTTGTGTTTCGAGAACTGCTAACCCTTGCATAATTCTTTCTTTTTCAAGCCCTACCATCATTACTGATGCTTCTTCCATTGCTTCCGGTCTCTCATGGGTTTGCCTGATGTTAAGGGCTCTAAATCCTAAAATGGAAGATTCCTCGCTTATAGTGCCGCTGTCACTTAATACAGCTTTAGCATTAGTTTGGAGCTTCACATAATCATTAAAACCTAGTGGTTTCATTAATGAAATGAGCGAATTGAATTCAATCTCTTTTGTTTCAATCATCTTTCTTGTTCTTGGATGTGTGCTGACAATAATTGGCAACTTATACTTCTCAGCAATAGCATTTAGACTATCGACCAAATTCAAGAAGTTTTCTTCTGAATTAATATTTTCTTCTCTATGTGCCGAAACAACAAAATACTTGCCATCTTCAAGATTAAGTCTTTTCAATATTTCGGATTTTTCTATATCTGATTTTCTAGAATTAAGCACTTCAAACATCGGGCTGCCTGTTTTAATTACTCTATCAGCAGGTATGCCTTCTCTTAGCAAGTATTCACGAGCAATATCGCTGTAGGTTAAGTTAATATCTGCCGTATGGTCTACAATCTTCCTATTGGTTTCTTCCGGCACGCGTTGGTCAAAACATCTGTTGCCAGCTTCCATATGAAAAATCGGGATATGACGCCTTTTTGCGGCAATAGCTGTCAGGCAGCTATTAGTATCACCAAGCACAAGAAAAGCTTCTGGTTTTACTTCTTCCAAAACTTCTTCAATTTTGATCAAGATATTACCGATTGTTTCTACCGCAGTACCAGTCGCTGCATTAAGAAAATAGTCAGGTTTTTTGAGTTTAAAGTCTTTAAAAAACACTTCATTCAGCTCATAATCATAATTCTGGCCAGTATGAACCAAAATGTGTTCAATAGCTTCAGATGCATCAAGTTTATTGATGACAGCAGATAATCTTATTATTTCCGGTCTTGTGCCAACAACCGTCATAACCTTTAATTTTTTCATGACTTAAACCTCCAAATAATAAGTATCTGGTTTTTCAGGATCAAACACTTCATTCACCCACATAATAGTGACCAAATCGGTGTCGCCTTCATTGATGATATTATGTGTGTAGCCAACTGGTATATCCACCACTTCAATCTTATCCCCAGAAACATGGTAGTATATAACTTCGTCAGAATCTACTTTTCTAAATTGAATCAAAGCTTTACCGCTGACAACTACGAATTTCTCATTTTTAGTATTATGCCAGTGATTACCTTTCGTAATACCTGGCTTAGAAATATTAACCGATACCTGACCACGGTCAGATGTACGTATGATTTCCGTAAAGCTTCCTCTATTATCCACATTCATCTTGAGTGGATAACTGAACTTATCTGTTGGCAAATAGCTAAGATAAGTACTATAGAGCTTTTTCACAAAAGGATTGCTCATATCAGGAATACTGCGTTCTTCCCGTGAAGCTCTGAATGAATTAATTAAGTTGGCTATTTCTCCAAGTTTAACTGTGTGAACAGTTGCAACATAGCTATAACCATCATCTTTTTTATTTGCTTTGCCTTCCAAGGCATTAATTAACTCATTAACAACATCATCTATATATACCAAGTTCAAAATAACTTCCTGATCATTTACCTGTATAGGTAAATCGTTAGCAATATTGTGGCAAAAAGTTGCAATTGCGCTATTGTAGTTAGGTCTGCACCATTTGCCAAACACATTTGGGAAACGGTAGACGAATACTTCTGCACTGGTTTCTTTAGAATAATTGAATAATAATTCTTCGCCAGCCTTTTTGCTCTCACCATAGAGATTATTGAGAGCTGCTTGTGTTGAAGATGATAACATAATTGGGCATGAATTATTATTGCGTTTTAAAGCATCCAATAATACAGATGTAAACCCGAAGTTACCATTCATAAATTCATTTTGCTCTTTAGGACGGTTAACTCCGGCCAAATGGAAAACAAAATCCGCTTCACAGCAATAAGTATCAATTAATTCTTCTTTGGTATCTAAATCATATTCTAATATGTCTTGATAATTCCTATTGCGTAGTTCAGCAATCAGGTTTTTACCGATAAAGCCTCTAGCGCCAGTTACCAATATTTTCATCTCATCTGTTCTCCCAATTCTTTAATTCATCTTGAATGTATTTAAGCTCCAGAAGCTTTGCTTTAACTTGTTCAACATTCAATAATTCAGTATTGTTAGAATTAAACTCACTTAATTTTGTCCTTGCTTCGTTACCTTCAGTAAAATACTTGTCATAGTTCAGATCACGCTTATCTGCTGGTACACGGTAGAAATTACCCATGTCAATCGCATGTGCGCATTCTTCATTGGTAAGAAGAGTTTCATATATTTTTTCACCATGACGAATACCGATAATCTTGATTTCATTATCAACATGGAATAATTCTTTCACCGCTTGTGCTAAATCACCAATCGTGCTTGCCGGTGCCTTTTGCACCATGATATCGCCAGAAGCAGCATTCTCATAGGCAAATAGAACTAATTCAACTGCTTCTTCAAGGCTCATTATAAACCGCGTCATATCAGGATCAGTAACGGTAAGAGGTTTGCCTTGCTTGATTTGTTCTATAAAAAGAGGCACTACCGAACCACGCGAACAAAGTACATTGCCATAGCGCGTCCCACAGATAAGAGTCTTATCTGCCGGAATTGTCCGCGCTTTGGCAACAAATACTTTCTCCATCATGGCTTTGGAAGTACCCATAGCATTAACTGGATAAGCTGCCTTATCTGTCGACAGACAGATTACCTTTTTTACACCTGCTTCAATTGCAGCGGTTAACACATTATTAGTGCCCAGTACATTCGTCTCTACTGCTTCTATAGGGAAAAATTCACAGGATGGAACCTGCTTAAGAGCAGCAGCATGAAAAACATAATCTACGTCATACATAGCATCTTTCAGGCTTTGTAGACTACGCACATTACCTATATAATATTTTATTTTATCGTTCTTGTAGTAATGCCGCATATCATCCTGTTTCTTCTCATCACGGGAAAATATGCGAATCTCAGCAATGTCAGTATTTAAAAATCTTTCAAGCACAGCATTCCCGAATGAGCCGGTACCGCCGGTAATTAACAAGGTTTTATTTTTGAACATTAATATCTCCTCCGATTTTTCTGTACAAATATTTATCTAATATATATTGTTGAATTATACAATACGGCAATAATAAAACAGAATTTAGAGCAATTACATATATCCAAGAATTAAATCCATTTGAAAAACTAGTGATAAGAAAATATTTTAAAATTACAGCAAGTGTATAACAAATTGCTGTTAACTTAATAGTGCCAAAGCCAGCTACCATCGTAGAACAAACAGCCAAATATATTGAAACGCTTTGGTAAATTGCAAAATTAATAGCATAAAAATAATTGACTTCGATTGCTCTGTGTCTTAACCATATGTTTATAATGATTTGTAAAAATGGCAACAAAAAAAATTCTAAAAAAACGCCTACTAAAATAGCTTTTTTTAGCTTGCTGTACAAACTTCTAAGCCAAGCGTAATTTTCCTCTACCTTTGCTTTCGTAACCACTGACCAAACAGGTGTCAATGATAAAGAAAACAGCATTCCAATCAACCCAAAGACAGAATTATATATTCGATAATCAACAACGTATTCTGTTCCCCAGTATTTTGAAATGAAATATTCATTTGTGCATGTAAAAAACATATATGTTATCTGACAGAAAAAAAACAATCCACCAATTGACATTATACTTTTTGAATATTGCAGTTCGAAATACTTGATATTAGGCTTAGCTTCTTTTAAGTAACGAGAAAAAACATATATTGTGCAAATTATTAAAGGAAAATTTGCTGTGAAAATATTTGAAATAGTCATCGCCAAAAGATTATCTGTTAGACTATGCGATGGATAAAATATTAAAAATACTATTTGCAACAGATTACTGGCCGCCGTTACTAATCCTGTTATAAATGCCAACTGTAATGCATATATAATTGAAATTATTAACCTCAAAAAAAACTGGAACATAATTCCAATAAACGTCCATCTTACAGTTTTTAGCATTATGTCAGGCGGAACCATTGTTTCTGGAACATTGAAAAAAATATTCCAATTAAAAAGTGCAATAAAAAAATAACCCAAAAGAGATACAAGTAAAACTACAGCTGCTTGAATATAATATGCAGACGAAACATACCTTCTTACTTGAATGTTATCTTTCTCGATCAATGCCTCTACTAATTTATTGCGCAATCCATTGCCAATACCCAAATCAAATGATAATGTCCAGCTTAACACGGAAAGAATGGCAAACCATACTCCAAGAACAACATTATCTGAAAAAAAACTCATATAACAAGGCATCATAAAAAGCGAAATAATAAGTGAAAACCCTTTAATTATAAAAGCCCCAAAAACATTCCTAGCAATTATTTTACTATTGGAATCTGTTTTTTTTAAAATATTTAATTTTCTCCACATATATACTCCATAAAACTAATGATATTTTATTCCCTATATTTCTTAATTTTTGCAGGTATGCCATATGCAATACCATTTGACTCAATTTCTCCTTTTACAAGCGACATAGCCCCGATAACGGCTCCATCATTAATAACACTACCTTTTAATATCTTACAACCAGCAGCAATCCACACATCCTTTCCTATATAAATTGGTGAAACTTCATTTGGTTGCTCGGAAATTGAAGTATTTCTATTAATCCCATGGTCCATATCGATAATATAACATTGCGCTGCAATTACCGTATTATCGCCTATACGAATTCCGCCGCCATTTTTCGAAGAATACAAAACCGTTCCATTCCCTATATCAACATTATTGCCGATAACAACTGGTCCATCGCCGAAAATCATTACATTTGGGTACAATGTTAAATTGGACCCACAGGTGACATTTTTATTTATTAGGTACAAGGGACCAATTATACTTAAACCATTACATATACATGAAGTTTTTTCCTTAAAATAATTCTTCACCCATATCGAATGAATCTTGTTGAATAATCTTTGCAAAAATATGTACATTCCTATCCCTCTAATCAGCAACTTAATAAATTTTCGAGATCTTTCCTAAACTGATTATCTAATTCCTTTATTTTTGACCTGCTATCATAAGGCTTAGTTAAATCCACCATTTTAATTGCCTCCGCTATATCTTGTGGGGTTTGCTCCTCATAATAAAAAACTTCTTTTCCAATAGCTG
>Ga0074193_1000924_pt1 | contig 42029 bp, 30 predicted proteins | sample EPASupsiteHSE605_FD_64523 | JGI IMG/M metagenome (GOLD analysis project Ga0074193, IMG submission 64523) | Bioremediated contaminated groundwater from EPA Superfund site, New Mexico - Sample HSE6-05 | ecosystem: Environmental > Aquatic > Deep subsurface > Groundwater > Contaminated ...
ATGGGCGGATTCGGCCTATCGATCGGCAGACCGACTGGAGCGTCTCGCCAAGGATGGTTTTCGTGAACACATCCAACGCAAGGGGAGCCGTAACCGTCCCTTGACGCCCAGAGAACAGGAAGGCAACAAGACCAGGTCCAGGGTTCGTTCGCGGATCGAGCACATTTTCGGTGTGCAGGCTCAGAAAGCGGGTAATTTGCTGTTGCGCACGATCGGCATAGGTCGAGCCCAGGCAAAAATCGGCTTGCGCAACTTGGCGTACAACATTGACCGGATGGGCATGCTTCTGGCGACAAGCAGGTAAAATGCGCCCAGAAAGCGGCAAAATGGCAAAAGAACGCCATCGAGCGCAGAGCGAGGCGTCGGCGGGGTGCAAAACTGATCGGATTAAATGCCAGAAAAGCATGGTCTTTGTGAAAAAAATTGCCGGTGAGTGATCCCGGGGCTTAATGAGTTAAATTTCAAGATTCCCTTAAATACTTCGGAGCATAGCCAAAAAGCAGACTAGCCGGGAACTCTATGCAAGAGGTTCCCGGCTTTATTCTTTTCTCCTTAAAACAGCCATAAGAAAGGAAAGCTCATGCCCTCTATTGAAAATACACAACCACCAGCAACAATTTCATTCAGGGAGGCTTTTGCTGTTTGGACAAAAATCGGATTTTTAAGTTTTGGCGGTCCGGCTGGGCAGATTGGCCTGATGCATAAGATGCTGGTGGATGAGCGGAAGTGGATCAGCAATGACCGTTTTCTCCACGCCTTGAATTATTGCAACCTTCTCCCCGGACCTGAGGCCCAGCAGTTGGCCATTTATATCGGCTGGCTGCTCCATGGCACCAAGGGCGGTCTTGCCGCCGGGCTCCTGTTTGTTATCCCCGGCATGTTCACCATTCTGGCGTTAACCATTCTCTATGCGGGGTTCCATCAAGTTGCCGCAGTGCAGTCCTTTTTTTACGGGCTGAAACCAGCGGTGCTGGCCGTCGTGGTTATGGCTGTTTTTCGTATTGCAAGCAAGTCCCTAAAGACTCCTTATCTAGTGGCTGTTGCGGGGTTGTCTTTCATCGCCATATTTTTCTTTCATACCCCGTTCCCATTGGTGATTATTGGTTCCGGTCTCCTCGGCTATTTGGGATTAAGCGTCTGTCCCCATTACCTGGGTGAAGCCTGCCCCAAGTGGATTTGTGGTGTGAAAAAAGATGAGAATTCTTCTGGTAATGTGGATGGTGTTGCCGACATCCTCTTATCCACGGATACGGACGGTAAATTTGCGCCGACTATTCTGAGAAGCCTGAAGACACTGATGGTCTGGGGTGGGATCTGGTTGGGGCCGGTGGCGATAGTATTACTTACGCTCGGGCCTGAACACGTTTATACGAAGATCGCACTTTTTTTCAGCAAAATGGCTGTGGTGACCTTTGGCGGAGCCTATGCAGTCCTGGCATATATGGCCCAGGAAGCTGTTGCCAACTATGGATGGTTGCAACCTGGAGAAATGCTTGATGGCTTGGGACTTGCTGAAACGACCCCTGGTCCGCTGATTCAGGTGGTGCAGTTCGTCGGCTTTCTCGGAGCTTTTCGATCCCCTGGCATCCTCAATCCTTATGTTGCCGGCACCTTTGGAGCTGTATTGACCGTATGGGTAACCTTTGCCCCTTGTTTTCTTTGGATCTTTCTTGGTGCTCCATATGTTGAGAAACTGCGCAATAATAGATTTATGAATGGAGCGCTCTCAGGGATCACCGCAGCAGTGGTCGGAGTCGTGCTCAATCTCTCCATTTGGTTTGGCATCAACGCCATGTTTGGCCGTACTGGTGAGGTTCATCTTTTCGGCGTAGTCATTCCAACTCCCGATCTGGCAACCGCCGATTGGTTTGCTTTAACGTTGGCCGCACTTTCGTATCTCGCTATGAAATATCTTAAACTGGGTATGATTCCCGTGCTTATTGGTGGCGCTGGGATAGGATTTTTTTGGAAAACATTCAGTTAGGAGAACAGTGTGGAAAAAACAATTACTCCAATGGAACTTGCTGGTTTGCTGAATACCGGGAAAAAGGTGACATTGCTCGATATCAGAAGAAAGGAGGATTACGAAAAATCCCCAACCGGAATTGCCGATGCTCCTTGGCGTGATCCAGCGGCGGTAACAGAATGGATGCAAAATCTGTCAAAACAAGAGGAGGTGGTACTGTACTGCGTTCGAGGCGGTTCAGTCAGCGAATCGGTGCAAAAGCAATTAACAGAGGCTGGTATCAAGGCAAAATATGTAGAAGGCGGGCTTGAAGGGTACATAAAAAAAATGATTTGAGCAGGTTGAGTCTCCCGTCCAGGCGGCTTGAATATTCGAGTGCCACGTTTTTTTTCTGCCAACGGATTCCCCATGCACATCCATCAACTGTCCGTACCAGAAGCCATTGTACGCCTGAGAAGCAACATCTCGGGGCTGTCCCACCAAGAAGCCAAACGCCGTCTGCAGGAATACGGCGCCAATAGCCTGGCGCAAGTCACACGCGCACCCCTATGGGTGCGCTTCCTCAAAGAGTTTACCCATCTCTTTTCTCTTATTCTTTGGGTGGCGGCGGGGATGGCTTTTGTGGCCGAGCGGTTCGCACCCGGCCAGGGGATGGCCAGGCTCGGTTGTGCCGTTGTTATCGTGATTCTTGTCAGCGGTATATTTTCTTTTTGGCAGGAGCACCGGGTCGAGCAGACCTTGGCCGCACTGCGCAAGCTCCTCCCGCAGCAGGTTGATGTTCTCCGTGAAGGCAAAGTCAGCCGACTTCCCATAGAACAGCTGGTACCGGGTGACATTATTCTTCTTGCGCAGGGGGACCATGTTCCTGCCGATAGCAGGCTGCTTGAAGGGTTCAGCGTCAAAGTCAACAATGCCGCCATTACAGGCGAATCGTTGCCCATGGCTCGGGAAGCAATCCCTTGCGAGGAGGGAAGCCTGGCCTATGGCAAGAATATCCTGCTGGCCGGCTCTGCAATGGTCGCGGGGCAGGCCAAAGCACTGGTTTTCGCGACCGGACCTCGTACCGAGTTCGGAAAAATTGCCCGTTTGACCCAGTCCAGCGGCGAGGTCATGTCGCCGCTGCGCAGAGAGATCGCCCACCTCAGCCGCCTGATCGGCATCTTTGCCGTACTCATCGGCTTAGCATTCTTTGCGATCGGCCGCCTTTTCGGAATACCTCTGTGGGATGATTTCATATTCGCCATTGGCATTATCGTCGCCATGGTCCCCGAGGGTTTGCTCCCTACTCTGACGCTGTCCCTGGTCTTGGCCACCCAGCGGATGGCAAAACGGAACGTGCTCATCCGTCATCTGCCTTCGGTTGAAACACTCGGGGCGACGACGGTCATCTGCACGGATAAGACCGGAACGCTCACCCAAAATCGTATGTCCGTGAAACAAATCCTTTTGGGCGGAACAGCTCATGCTGCGGGCGATGCCAGCAAATTAGCCCCTCTAGTGAAAGAGTATCGGCCATTTTTCATGGCAGCTCGCCTGTGCCACGATCTGCGGCCAGGGGAAGAGAACGGCAGATGTGTGTTCTTGGGAGATCCCATGGAAATCGCCTTGGTTGAAATGGCAACACGGGCCATTCCTTCTCCGATGGAATATCAGAGACTGGACGAAATTCCTTTTGATGCGGATCGCATGCGGCAAAGTACGGTGCACGAAACGCCGGAAGGGGCACTGCTCCTCTGCAAGGGGGCGCCGGAAGTTGTGGCCTCCCTCTGTACCCGGATTCTGATTGGCGGCGAAGTACAACCTTTTTCTCAATATTTACGGGACGAAATCCGGGCGACACAGGAGTCCATGGCCGAGCAGGGCATGCGTGTGCTGGCCTTCGCCTATCGTCCTCTGTCAGCCGATTGGCAACATGCCGGGCTGGAGGAAGGTCTCATCTTTGCAGGCCTTGCCGGTCTGGAGGATCCGCCGCGCCCTGAAGTTCCGGAGGCGATCCGCAAATGTCATCAGGCCGGGATCAGAGTCATCATGGTGACGGGAGATCATCCCAGCACGGCCCAAGCCATTGCCCGGGAAATCGGACTGGTCCAATCGGACAAGCCGCTGGTGGTCACCGGAGAAAAACTGGGCGGTTTCACCGGAACACAACTGCGACTCGTGCTGGATGAGCCGGAAATTATCTTTGCCCGGGTCAGCGCCGATCAAAAAATGCGCATTGTCGACGCACTCAAGCAAAAACAGCATATCGTGGCGGTCACCGGCGACGGCGTCAATGATGCTCCTGCCCTGAAAAGCGCTCATATCGGCATCGCCATGGGCATCACCGGAACCGACGTGGCCAAGGAGGCGGCCGACATGGTGCTGCTGGACGACAACTTCGCCAGCATCGTCAACGCAGTTGAAGAAGGACGCGCTGTTTTCGAGAATATCCGCCGGTTTCTCACCTATATTCTGGCCCATAATGTTCCGGAGCTGATTCCCTATCTTGCCTTTATGCTGTTTAAAATTCCCCTGCCATTGACGCCGATTCAGATTCTGTCGGTGGACATGGGAACCGACTCGCTGACCGCCCTCGGTCTGGGTGTCGAACGGCCAGATCCAAAAGTTATGAAACAGCCTCCCCGTGCTCGCACTGAAAGGCTCTTCAACTGGCACCTGGTGCTGCGCGCCTATTTTTTTCTCGGGGCCATTGAAGCGATCGCGGCCATGGCCAGTTTCTTTTTCATTCTGCATCGTGGCGGGTGGCTGTACGGTCAGCAATTAGCTCAGAATGATCCCCTCTATTTACAGGCGACCACAGCCTGTCTGACAAGTATCATTGTGATGCAGATCGTGAATGTGTTCCTCTGCCGAAGTCGCTACCAGTCGATATTTTCCCAAGGTATCCTTGGCAATCCGCTCGTTTTGTGGGGCGTGCTGCTGGAAATCGTCCTCATTTTGTTCATCGACTATACGCCTCTGGGCAATGCCATTTTTGGCACAGCACCGATTGACGGCAAGGTCTGGCTCTTTATTGTCCCGTTCGCGCTTTTTCTTCTTATGGTAGAAGAGTTGCGAAAATGGCTGGCGAGGACCTTTGCCAATTCCTTCACGCGTCAACGGGCCACAATGCCCTCCTGATCGGCATCCGCGGCAGAACGCCATGCCAATTTGCTGGAGTGGATCGCCAACCCGGCAACTTCTCCCCAATTTGGTTGTTCCTCATGAACGAAAAGGATTGAAACAAATGCCTCCGATGAAGACCCTTCAGAAAACGTGTGCGATCTGCGGCAAATCTTTTTCTCCGCAAAACATTGTCCCTGGAGAAATGATTAGAGAAGAAATAGCCGCTGAAATTCTGAAATCATATCCGGACTGGTCGCCTGAAAAACTTATTTGTAAAGTTGATCTCTCCGAATTTCGAGGGAAATACGTTCATAACTTGCTGGAAACTGAAAAAGGCGAGTTGTCCTCCCTTGAGCAGGAGGTCGTGCGCAGCCTGCGCGAACATGAAATCCTCTCGTTGGACACTGAAGCCGAATTGGAACAGCAGTGGTCCTTTGGGGAGCGCATGGCAGATAAGATCGCCACATTTGGCGGGAGTTGGACATTTCTTATCTGTTTTGCCGTTTTTCTCTTCCTTTGGATCGGAATGAATTCGCTTGTTCTGGTGTTGCGTCCGTTTGATCCATACCCCTTTATATTCCTTAATCTGTTGCTTTCCTGCCTTGCCGCCATCCAGGCGCCAATCATCATGATGAGTCAGAATCGCCAGGAAGCAAAAGACCGAATCCGATCACAACATGACTATCAGGTAAACCTCAAGGCGGAGCTTGAGATTCGGCATCTTCATGAAAAAGTTGATCATCTTCTTTCGCACCAGTGGAGTCGCCTTGTGGAAATACAAGAGCTTCAGCTCGAACTCCTGTCGGAAATTGGCACTAAAAAATAACACCTGGAAAATCTGGATCTGCGCACAGAGAATAGCGTCCGGTTGGCAACGAGTTGCCAAGTCACGATATCTCCTGATATATGCCATTATGATGCAGTCATAGGCAGGTCATCCCGCCACCCTCACCGATATCCAGCTGTCCGCCCTGTACTGTAGCGCTATCTGAAAGAAGCCTGGGTCCGGCCCGGCCAGGTGATGACCGAGTGTCTCGACTGCCGCGACCTGATCCCCCGTTACGACCGGGAGCACATCCTGTTCTTCCTCGATCCGCCCTCTTGGAACTTCAACTGCTACCAGCATACCTTCGTGCAGCAGGATTTTTACGATCTGCCCGAGGTGCTGGCCGGTATCAAGGGCCGGTTCCTGATGCCCATCAATGACACCCGAAGTCCGGGAAATGTCTGCGCGGTTCATAATCGAGGAGGTCGTACTGAACTGCTCGATGAGCAAGAAGGAAGGGAACCGGTCGCAGGTGCGGACGGAGTTATTAATCGGAAATTGATTGTCGTGACAATCTATCCTTAGGCAAAGTGATGGTGTTGTGCAAGGTTACTGCACAGGAGCCTGTTAGGGAAAAAACTTATTGGAAAATATCTTGACATTACAAAGCCTTGATGAAATCATTTATGAGGGTGAGATACGAACGACGGGCACGGTTACAAAACAATATTCTGGTGGAATGGAGGTTTCATGAAGGCGTTTATTTTATTGTTATTCTTACTTTTTACCTTAACGGCTGTTTCGGTATCAGCTTCAGATGTGGGGAGCGTTAAAAATTTAGAAGGACAGGCATGGATTCTTCGCGGCGAAAAGCAAATTCCCGCCAGAGCAGGAGAGCGACTCATGGCTCTTGATATCTTGAAGACCGGTGTTGATGGCGCCATGGGTATTATCTTACGCGATGACACCATTATTTCCATGGGGCCGAGTAGTCAGATGGTGCTTTCTGAATTCGTTTTTCAACCCGAGCAAAAACAGATGGGTATGCTGACCAAGTTCCTCAAAGGCACTTTTACGTATATCTCAGGGGTAATGGCAAAACTCGACCCTACATCGGTCAAGGTTGAAACGCCGGAAGGAATGGTGGCCATCCGTGGCACCCATTTTCTCATCAACGTCGAATAATATCGTCCAAGGAATTCATGCATCGTCTTCTATTGATTGTGATAGCCTGTGCGCTCACTGCAGGTTGTGCGCCCAAAAGTACGTTCGTGCTGCTGCCTGATCCAAATGGCCAAGTGGGCAAGATAATTATCACTAATTCCCAAGGTTCCCAGACGCTCAACCAAGCGAGACAGTCCGTGGTTATCAAGAGTAAAACTGAGAGTCCTGGCAAGATTAAAACTATGGACGAGGCAGATATCCACTCACTCTTCGGCAAGGCCTTGGACATTCAACCGCTACCACCCGCCAAGTTCCTGCTCTATTTTAAACCGGAATCCGTCCAGCCAAAGCCAGAATCTAAAGCTGAGATCCCCAAGATTATGCAGGCCATCAAGGATAGACACTCCATGGATATCAGTGTGAATGGGCATACAGACCGGAAAGGCGAGGCTGACTATAATCATGAGCTATCATTTCAGCGGGCTAAACAGGTCCAACAGATGCTTGAGAAAGAAGGGGTAGATCCTTCACTCATTACTACCACCTCCCATGGCAAGAATAACCCTCTTGTCCCCACAGCGGATAATGTGCCGGAACCGCGTAATCGTCGCGTCGAGGTCATCGTGCGATAAGCGTCCATGCGCACCCTTTCTGCCATTAAACCCTCTAGCAGCACGAGTAAGGGCATCCTGACAGTTGGCCTGTTCATGGCCGTGCTTGCGGCGTTGTTGGTGATGCTCGCGCCCGAGCCGCTTCAACAGCTCAATCGAATGACCTATGATCTCATGTTGCGCAGACTGGGTGAAAAACCTCCCAATCCACATGTGTTGATTGTAGACGTGGACGAGGCCAGCTTGACCCGTTACGGACAGTGGCCATGGCCGCGTCATCTCGTGGCACGGCTATTGGACTTTGTGCGTGATGGAAAACCTGCTGCCGTGGGGATCGACATTCTCTTTGCAGAGCCAGACCGATCGTCCTTGATATCGGTGGCCAAGAATCTTAAGACCGATTCCGGCACGGAACTCGATATCTCCAATTTGCCGCCAGAAGTGGTGGATCACGATTGGGCACTTTCCCGCACTTTGCACCGTGGCTCCTTTTTTCTGGGAGTTATGTTTCGGTTTGGGGAACAATTTAAGAAAAAAGAAGAATTGCCGAGCAGCCGGCTGGGTATCACGTATGTCAGTCAAAAAGGTGAAAGGGTCCAACCTTTTCCTGTGGCCGACAGCGTGGTGACCGCCATCCCTCAACTTGCGATATCAGCTGAGGGATTGGGATTCGTTAATGCGGTGCCAGACTCGGACGGGGTTATCCGTCGTGTCCCTTTGTTTATCAGGTATGGTGGCACCCTGTATCCGTCTCTCGCCCTGACAACCTACATGCGATCCAGGCAGAACGAGGCTGTGATTATTGCATCCGACCCCCAAGGTCTGGTCTCAATCAAAGCGGGAGAGGCTCTTGTCCCCGTCGACAAACAGGGGTTTGTTTCCCTACGGTTTCGTGGCCCTTCAAAAACCTACCCGTACATTTCTGCAGCGGATGTGTTGGATGGCAAGATCGCACAAGATGCTTTCAATAAAAAAATTGTATTCGTAGGGTCTTCCGCTGAGGGGCTCAGAGATATCCATGCCACACCTTTCGATCGTCGTTTCTCCGGTGTAGAGGTTCATGCGACTATGGCCGGTGCCCTTTTGGACCGCGATTTCATTTCAGTACCAACCTGGAACACCGGCGTTCAAGGCGTTGGAGCGCTTGTTGCTGCTTTGCTCGCTTTAACCATTGTGTTGCGGTTTTCGACTTGGGCGACAGGGCTGACCTTTTTCTGTTTTCTTCTTGTTATTCCAGCAAGTTCAACAATCTTCCTCGAAAGGTACCAGGTGTTTATTTCGCCGGTTCCGACCGTGGTCGTTTTTTTTATATCCTTCGCTCTCCTTGCTTTAGTGCGTTTTCGTAGTGAGGAGCTTCGGGTTTTGCATCGTGAGTGTCAGCTCGCGGCGGCCAGGGATTGCGCAATCGTAGGGTGGGCGTCCTTGGCAGAAACACGAGATACGGAAACCGGCAATCACATATTTCGTACACAAAAGTACATGCAAGCCATGGCTCAATACCTTGTGGATCACAAGAATATTGAGTATCGAATCCAACCAGAGGAAGTCGACCTGCTGTTCAAATCCTCTCCGCTTCATGATGTGGGAAAAGTGGGGGTGCCCGATGCCATTTTGCTCAAACCGGGACCGCTTACCCCTGCTGAATTCGAGGAAATGAAAAAGCATACTCTTTACGGCGCTGAAGCCCTAGCTAAAGCCGAATCAGCATCTGGTCTCACCGATGACTCGTCTTTCCTCAAAACAGCTAGAGAAATTGCACTGACGCATCATGAACGATGGGACGGCGCTGGCTATCCTCATGGGCTTATAGGTGCAAGTATCCCCTTAAGTGGCAGGCTCATGGCCTTAGCCGATGTGTACGATGCTCTTATTTCTGACCGTGTCTACAAGAAAGCCATGAGCCATGAAACCGCTGCCAACATAATTCGCAACGGCCGTGGCACTCATTTCGACCCTGAAATTGTTGATGTCTTCGAAGCCTTGGAAGATAGGTTTTTATCCATCAGTATAGAACACGCTGATAATACAAATAAAGTGCAAGAGTAATGAGTCGTTCCCGCGACAGAAGCCTCTTAACTCTGAGCTAAGCCGGAAACCAAGGTTGTATTCCCTAATGAATGAGAGGAGCAGGATGTGTTCTTACTGAATGAAGTTAGAGCGTTAGGAGGTGACTTGAAAATGGTGGAGCGACCAGCAAACCGCTCCAAAACGGTACTTGTGGTTGATGAACGCGCGGCGACGATCATCAAGGAAGAATTGGAGGAGGCATGTTTTGACGTCTTAACCTATAGCGATGGCCTTGAAGCCTTTTCCTTTCTCCAAGATATGCAAAAAAGGCCCGACCTGATACTTTTGAATACCGATTTACCTGGAATGGGTGGTTTTGCCTTCTGTGAAAAATTACGGCATGAGGAAAGCAAAGGACTGTTTGGCAATTCACCGGGCCATATCCCTGTTGTCTTTATCTCCGCTCACGATACCTTTGAAAATCGTAGTCGCAGTTTCCATCTCGGCAGCCTGGAATTCATTTCGTTACCCTTTGCCCCTGGAGAGATAGCCAAAACCGTTAGCCGGATGCTGCAGCCCGAGTCCACTTTTGCTGGCATGACCGTTTTAGTAGTCGATGATAATAAAGGATTAAGACGGATGGTTGCCTCCTGTTTGCAACGTATCGGCCTTTTGACGAATGAGGCGGAAAATGGTCGTCAAGCCTATGAATTTGTCCTAGATAATCCGAACTTGGTCGATTTGGCCATTGTTGATTTTGATATGCCTGTCATGCGAGGAGATGAGTTCATTCATCTTATTCGCCAGCTTCCGGAAGGGGTGCATATGCCGCTTCTGACGCTCAGTAGTTCCAGTGGATCAAATATTGTGTTGCATATGTTCCGCGCAGGCGCCACCGATTATCTGATTAAACCGTTCCCTTCTCAAGAGTTGCTTGCTCGCGTCAAGGTGCATCTCCACCTGCGCCATCACCTGAGAAGCTTGGAGGAGACCAATAGAGTACTGTATGAAAAAGCCGTGAGTGACAAACTCACCGGATTATGCAATAAAAATTATTTCCAAGATATTTTTGAAGAGCTGTTTTCCAGAAGCTCACGAACCAAAACCGATATAAGCTGCCTCTTCTTCGATTTGGATCATTTTAAGAAAATTAATGACACCTGCGGTCACGATTTTGGTGATTATGTTCTAAAAACCATTGGTGCTTTGGTAAAAAATAAAATCCGTTGTGGTGATATTGCCGCACGGTTCGGTGGTGAGGAATTTGTTATTATCCTTCCCAATACTAGTCTGGATAACGCCATGGTTGTAGCTGAGAAGATTCGTTCTCTTGTGGCGAAACATCCTTTTGACTACAATGGGCAACAACGGTCAGTGACCATAAGCATTGGGGTTGCCTCCTTTCTTAGCAATAAACCGAACTCAGCTTTAGGTTTACTGCAACAGGCTGACCAGGCACTCTATCTTGCAAAAAATTCAGGCCGCAATCGGGTCTACTTTTTATCATAATACAAAGATACCTTGAAAGATTCTAATCAGCTCTGGATTCGATCTATTTCCTCATGTTTTCTATATTTCCTGAGTATTATCATCATGTGCAGTCATAGGCAGGTCAATCGCGTGGTCGCAATTAAGACGGAAAAGTCTTTCTGTTGTTTCTCACTCTTTCTGTAGAAGTTTCTTTGATTACGCGCCAGCTTACAGGCAGCCTGCCGGACTTTCAGTCATGGCTATATCTGAGTGCGGAATCCGCTGGAACTGAGCCACCTCTTTCGCCCTGTGCGAGTTGACCAAAACCGAAGGATTCGCTGAATGAACAACGCATTCCAGTTAAAAATCTTAGTGCTGCTACTTTTTGAAGTCTTCTTGATTCCATCGCTTTGTTTTGCCTGGAGGGGTAGAGTTGTCTCGATTTCCGACGGCGATACCATCAAGGTCCTGCATGAGGGGAAAGAAGAATTGGTGCGATTGTACGGGATCGATGCCCCGGAAAAAGATCAGGATGCAGGGCTCCAGGCCAAAGACCTCCTAAGAGCTCTGCTCACCGGCAGGAATATAGATATCCAACCGATCGATGTCGACAGCTACGGCAGGACAGTCGGTTTGGTCTCTATTGACGGCATTATTTTGAACGAATTGATGATCCGAAATGGGTATGCTTGGGTGTATCACCATTTTTGCAGGATATCATCCTGCTCCGACTGGATTAAACTTGAACGAGAGGCCAGAAGACACAAAAAAGGTATGTGGGGTGATGCAAACATAATGCCGCCCTGGGAGTGGCGTCAACGTAATGAACAAGGAGCGGCAAGGGCAAAACCTCAGGCAATGAGCAGCGGGCAGAGGGCAAAAGTACCTTCTGACACCTCCCAATCCGCACGGCAGTTCAAATGTGATGGGAGAATCTACTGTTCACAAATGCGATCGTGCCAAGAGGCCACCTTTTTTCTCAATAATTGTCCGGGCACTAAAATGGACGGCAACAACGATGGCATTCCTTGCGAGCGGCAGTGGTGTAAATAAGCTGCAGGGGAAATTAGCCCTGTTTCATTAGATTCTACGAGTACGGCCCCGAACGGTTTGCTCCATCTATGGCTCAACTGGCCGGAGCCACTAAAAAGGGAGCCGTGATGACGGCAAAGGTTCATCCGGTTTTATGGATTTTTTTGATATTTCCCTATTTTTTCAGTGGGATGCTTCCGAAAAGAGGATAACCGGCTTTTTCTTACTCTCTCACCACTCGGGACTGTGATGCGATACGGATTTCTTTTAATGCTCCTGATGGGCACCTTATACGCGGCAACAGGTTGCGCGCGGGGTCCTTTTTCCAATCAGGAGGAGATGGACTCCGTCAGCCAATGGAACGTGCTGGCCAACCACGTCGCCGACCGGATCAACAAGGAACTGATGCGGTTGCAGTCTCTCAATGCCTCGATCTATGTCCGCCACAGTTGCGGCACACCCAACAAGTGCGGCGGTCCGAACCAGACCTTCCCGTTTGACGAGGGGTTCAACGATCTCCTGACCACCCAACTGGTCAATTTCGGCATCAACACCGTGGTGGCTCCGGAAAACGCGACGCTGACAGTGGAGTACAAGGTGCAGGCGGTGTATCATCCCTCGGAGTATCGCAAGTGGACCTGGCCCAAGCCGGGCGTGCTGATAGCCCTGGCTGCCGGGATCGTTGTTTTCGAGGATGCCCCCTGGGAAATTATCGCCGCAGCCACCGCAATCGAGACTTTCCGGAACAATTACCAGGGCAGCGGGCATTATGAGGTGATTATCACCACCTCAATTGTCGACAAGAAACGCTATGTGATGCGCTTTTCAGACATCTACTACATTAATAACTCCGAATTCTGGCATTATCGCCAGCCCAGCCCGGCAGCGGAGATCCGGTTGACCGGTTCTCCGAGCGCCGCCCCTTATCATTGGGTCAAAACAAAATAAACCTCGCTATGATGCATATAGGTCAATCATCTCTGTTGTATGGACTTCTGCTGGTCTTTTTTCTGGGGGCCGCTGGATGCAGTCAGCTGAACGGCACCCGACTGGAACCGATACTCGGCGGCGACATTGACCTGGTGGCCCTGGGTGATGAGGTGGCGGAGAATTTGCTTAGGCAGCCGGTACCGCCGCTGGTGCCGCATCAGCCGGAGCAGCCGATATTAATCACCACCCTGGTGAACAACGACAATCTCGAAGATACCTCGAGCTTTGGCCGCAGTTTTCAGAACAATATCACCGCCGGCTTTGCCAGCCGCGGGTATGCGGTGAAGGAAATCAAGCTGCGCCGCAATCTGCTGGTTGAGAAGTACAAGGGGGAATTCATGCTGACCCGAGATCTGCAAGAGCTGGCCGATAAACAGCGGGCCCAGGCTGTCGTGGTCGGCACCTATACCATGGCCAACCGCATTATGTATCTTTCGATCCGCTTGGTCTCGCCCCAAAATCAAGCGATCAGAGGGGTATATGAAGACAAGCTCACCCTTGATGACAACAACCTCCGCCTTCTCGGCCTCAAGCTCAAAACTGGAGAGGGAGACGATCCGACCCAACCGGTTCTGCCTCCCAGCCCTTCCGTGCTCGATTCGATTCTCTACTGATTGGCGGGACAACGATATACGGGGCCACTCTCCTGGGGCCGGTCAACAAATACCTTGAACAGCCCCTATCCCAACCTCGGGCCATCCTCTGACGACCGGAATGCAGAGCTACTGCCGCATTCTCGTTTACATCTCAATCTTCGTTTGCATAGATCACCGCTCACTTGATCAAGCGGCGGCGCATGGTGACGAGCCCCAGGTAAAGAAAGCAGAGGGCGAACACCAGTAGAAAGGCAAGACTGAGCAGCGGGTTGGTCTCCACCAGGCCCAGGCAGCAATAGCGGGTCAATTCCACCAGGTGGTAGAGCGGGAAGAGCAGGGCTGCCGACTGAGCCCATCCCGGTAATCCGGCCACCGGGAAAAAGGTGCCGCTGAACAGGAACATGGGGGTGATAAAGAGAAAAATCGGCAGGTTGAACATGTCGATCGACGGCGTGATCCCGGTGAAAAACATGCCTACCGCCCCAAAGGCCAATCCGCCGAGAAAGGCCAGGGGCACGATCAGCAGTCCCTGGGGAAAGGTGACCAAACCAAACAGCCCCAGCACCATGGTCATGATCAAGGCTGCGGCCGTGGCCTTGGTGGCGCTCCAAACGATTTCGGCCAGGATGATCTCTTCCAGTGACAGCGGCGTGGTCATCATGCCGTCAAAGGTCTTCTGATAGTACATGCGGACAAACGAAGCGTAGGTGGTCTCGAAAAAGGAATTGTACATGATCGAGATACCGATCAGGGCCGGGGCCATGAACCGGGTGTAGGTCAGTGCTTGGCCGTCATAGGTAATGCCCTGGATCAGACCCTGAAAACCGAGACCAAAGGCGAGGATATAGAAGGCCGGTTCCAGCAGCGGCACCAGAAAATTGACTTTCCAGATTTTGCGGTAGACGATCAGGTTGCGTTGCCAGACACTGACAAACCGCCAGGAAATGTTGCTCAGCCGAATCATTCGCGCAGTTCCCTGCCGGTGAGGCGGAGAAAGACATCCTCCAGGGTGGCCGAGCGGAAAGTGCACTGCCGGGAATGAAAACGGGCGCGGATGGCCTGTTCGATGCCGCTGTTGCCATTGCTGTAGATAACCAGCCGTTCGGCCATCTCGTCAAATTCGACGTTTTGCTGTTCCAGAAACTCTTTTAGTTCCCGGTTGGCGCCGCTGATTTCAATGATCGAACTGCCGACATGGGCCTCGATCAATCCGGCCGGCGTCCCTTCCACCAGAATCCTGCCGTGGTCCATGATCACCAGCCGGTCGCACAGCTGGGCCGCCTCCTCCATGTAATGGGTGGTGAGAATAAAGGTTTTCCCCCTGGCTCGCAGGGCGTGCAGCCGATCCCACAACAGATGCCGGGATTGGGGATCAAGCCCGGTGGTCGGCTCGTCAAGGACGATCAGCTCCGGATCGTTGATCAGGGCGCGAGCCAGGGTCAGGCGCCGGGCCAGGCCGCCGGACAGCTCACCCACCTTGGCCTCGCGCTTTTTCTCCAGAGCGAAGAAATGCAACAGTTCCTCGGCCCGCTCGGCGGCCTGACGTGACGGCACACGAAAATAACCGGCAAAGACCAGCAGGTTCTGGAAAACCGAGAGATCGGGGTCAAGGGTGTTGTCCTGCTGGCAGACGCCAATGCGGGAACGGATCTGCCGCCAGCCGGTGGCGACGTCGAGGCCGAAGACCTGCAGGCTGCCGGAATTGGGCGGGGCAAAGCCGTAGATCATGCGGATGACCGAGGTCTTGCCGGCGCCGTTGGGTCCGAGCAGGCCGAAACACTCTCCGGGCTGCACCGCAAAGGAAATGGAGTCCACTGCGGTCAAGCCGTTGTACTGCTTGCCCAAGTTGTCCACCCGGAGGATGGGGGCCCCGGTCTTTGCTGGTTGTTCCTGTCCCATGGTTGTTGCGGTCTCAGATCAGATTCTGGTGGCGCAGCAGGGTATGCAGGCTGCGCCGCGCCGCCAGATAGCGGCCGTCCTCGGCATAGGTGGTCGGGTGGACCGTCGGCACCGGATGATGGTGCAGGTCGCCATCAACGTTGGCAAAGGTGAACAAACAGGAGTTGGACAGGGCCTTGGCCGTCCGGTCGCGGCTGATCCGTTCTATGCCCGCCTCGACACAGACGAAGCTGTTGTCGGTGTAGACTACCCGGGCGGTGAAATGGAGCTTGTCGCCCATGCGTACCGGATGAAAAAAGTTGATCCGGTTCACTCCGGCAAGGATTGAGCGGTTGGGCGCCACCAGTTCGGAGCAGATCGACGACAGCTCGAAAGCTCGACGGATCAGGTAACCGCCAAAGATGGTAAAAGGCACGTTCTCCTGATCCGGATAGGTCCGCTCCCAGGCGTCGGTGGTCAGGCGGCCGCAGAGCAGACCGGAAAAACCGGGTTTGTCCTGGGCCTGATGGAGCGCGGTCAATATTTCGTATTCTTCCCGGCTGGGCGGCTCAAGCCGGGCCGCCTGCTGATGGCGATATTCTTCGCGGCGTGCCAGTGCCTTTCCCGCGCGCCGTTTTTCGACCGGCTCCGCATAATTGAGCGGCGCCAGGACCACGCTGGCCCCATCCTCGCCATAGCCGGAGCGGGCCACCATGGTGAAATAACAGGAGGCGATGTGCAGAACAGGGTCGCCGGGCTGTTCCACCCGAATGCCGATTTCCAGCGAGGTGCGGCCAATATGGTTGATGGTGGCGGCAAAGGTCAGGTCGCGGGTCACATCCACGGCATGACGGACAACGATGTTGTCGATGGCCGCGGTCACCACCCGGGCTGTGGGATACAACTGGTTGACATACTGGAGGGCGGTCTCTTCGGCCACCTTGTCGAGGATTTCGAGCAGCAGGCCGAAGCGCATGTTGCCCTGGATGGGCTCATCCACCACCAGGTAGCGGCGGCGCAGGGCAGGATCGCTGCCCAGGGCCAGAATCCGGTGGAAGGCGGTTTCACTTGGTACGGTCATGGAATATCCTTGGTCAGCAGGGTAAAAGTCGTTAGGTACCAGGAAAGAGTAAAGAATGTGCAACTGTTTGGCAAGAGGCGAAAGGCCATGTCTCGCGGGAATTATGGCATTGCCGCCGGTTTGCAAAAAGCCGCTCCTGGCTGCGCCGGTGCTGTGACTGCTTCGATAGTTCTCTGATTTCTCACAGAAGTACGTGAGGCAACTGTTGGCGTGCCTCTCTCGTCGGCAGGGTTGTTGCACATTGACAACAGGATAGCCGCAGGGTACACAAAAAGTGCGGTTCTGATACCGCCAAGGCCTCCCTTGCCTGAGTCCGCACCGCGGGAGCAGCTGCCACCATCTCTTGCGGATCGTTGCGCGCCAAGGATTGCTTCATGAATCATCCGAAATCCTCTCCTCCCTGCACCGGATTCGTACTTTCTTGCCGCCGGGCAAATGTCAGGCAAAATGCACAGGGATAACGAAAACCAGCCGACGAGGGACCTGGCTGCAAACCGCGTCTTCCTCGACAGCTGTTGCCTCATCGACATCGAAACCAACGAGCAAGGCGCGATCTATGCCTTGGGGGCCGCTTTCAGGGAAGAACGCTTCCGCATCCGGCCGGGTCAGCGGGCCGGTACCGCGCAACTGGCCGAGCTGGATGCCTTTGCGCGGAAGGCGCAGTTCCTGCTCGGGCACAACATCCTTGACCACGATCTGCCCCGTCTCCGCCTGCAGGCACCTGGCATGGCCCTGTTTGCCAAGCCGGTCGTCGACACCCTCTATCTTTCGCCCCTGGCCTTCCCGGAGAACCCCTATCACCGGTTGGTGAAAAATTATCAGATTGTCCGCGACAGCATCAACGATCCGGTTGAGGACGCCCTGCTGGCAGGCAGGGTGTTTACCGAGCAGTGGCAGTCCCTTGCGGCGCAATTAGCACGGAGCTCGGATGCGCCTCTGGTTTTCCGGGGCCTGTTTGCCCGTGATCCAGGCCAGTCCGGCATTGCCGCTGCCCTTGGCGCCATGGGCATTCAACTCCTCGCAGGCGACGATTTGATGGAGACCTTTGCGTGGCTGATCAAGGATGCGGTGTGCGCCGATGCCTTGCAACGGTTGCAGGATCAGCTGGTGGACGGTAAGGCAAACGCCGTGTCACTGGCCTATGTGACGGCCTGGCTGAGCGTGGCAGGCGGCAACTCGGTGCTGCCGCCCTGGGTCCGGCATCGTTTTCCCGAGGTTGCGCCCATTCTGCACCAGTTGCGCGAGCACCCGTGCGCCGACCCGGACTGCCGGTATTGCAGCACCCACCATGACCCCCGCCGGATGCTCCGGCAATTTTTCGGGTTCGATGATTTCCGGCCGCAACCGGCGACAGCGGATAGAACCAGCCTGCAGGCCGCTATTGTCCAGGCCGCGGCCCGCAACCATTCCCTGTTTGCCACTTTGCCCACCGGCGGCGGCAAGTCGCTGTGCTATCTGCTTCCGGCTCTGATGCGCTACCAGCGGCGTAACGCCCTGACGATCGTCATCTCGCCGCTCCAGGCTCTGATGAAGGATCAGGTCGACAACCTCAGCCGCCAGACCGGAACCAATATTGCCGCAGCCCTCTACGGCCTGCTGACCTTGCCGGAGCGCGGCGAAGTGCAGGAGCGCATCCGCCTGGGCGATGTCGGCATCCTCTACGTCTCACCCGAGCAATTGCGCAACAAGTCGTTTGTCAGCCTTATCGGCCAGCGCGAGATCGGCGCCTGGGTATTTGACGAGGCCCATTGCCTGTCCAAATGGGGACACGATTTCCGCCCCGACTATCTCTACGCCATCCGTTTCATCCGCGAATTTGCCCAAAAGGAACAGACCCGGATTCCGCCGGTACAGTGTTTCACCGCCACGGCCAAGCGCGAGGTCCAGCGCGAGATCATCGATATGATCCAAAGTGAACTCGGCCTGCGGGTCGATCTGTTCACCGGCGGCCATGAGCGAACCAACCTCCATTACGAGGTCTGGCCGGTGGCGCCGCACGAGAAGCATCAGGTCATCCTCGGCCTTTTGCGTGAGCGGTTCGACGGCAACGGCAGTGTGGTCATCTACTGCGCCACCCGCAAACACACCGAAGGCTTGGCCGATTTTCTGCAATCCGAGGGGTTGAACGTCGAGGCCTTCCACGCCGGGCTCCAGTCCTCGTTGAAGAAACATGTTCAAGAGGCGTTCATCAGCGGCCGGGTTCCGATCATCTGCGCCACCAATGCCTTTGGCATGGGCATCGACAAGGAAGATGTGCGCCTGGTCATTCATGCCGACATTCCCGGCTCGCTGGAGAATTACCTGCAGGAGGCGGGCAGGGCAGGGCGCGACCGCAAGGAGGCGGAATGCATCCTCATCTTCACCGAACAGGACATCGAGGGGCAGTTCCGCCTCAGCAGCAGCTCGCGTCTCAGCCAACGCGACATTGCCCAATTGCTGAACGGCATCAAGAAAGCGGCCAAGAGCCGGAAGCGGGACGAGGTGGTGCTGACCCCCCGCGAACTGGTGCGGTCCGAGGCGGTGGATATTGATCCCGATGCGTTCGCCGACTCCGACACCCAGGTGAAAACCGCGGTGGCCTGGCTGGAACGCGCCGGTTTTCTGACCCGCAACGAGAATAATACGGTTATTTTTCAAGGCCGGGTGCTGGTGCGCAGTCTGGATGAGGCGGCCGAGCAGATGAAGAAGCTCAATCTCAGCCTCCGGCAGCAGGAGCGCTGGTTCGATATCCTGGCCGCCCTGATTAACAAGCCCCTTAACCAGGGGTTCAGTGCCGATGAGCTGGCGATGGCCCATTCCTTTGCCTCGTCTACCGGCGATCCGCCCCTGGAAACCGAAACCCGGCGCGTCATCCGCACCCTGCACGACATGGCGGAACACGGGCTGTTGACCAAGGAAACCACCTTGTCGGCCTATATTCGCCACAAAATCAAGGATTCCTCGGATCGAAGACTGCCGCTCATCTGCGCCCTGGAACACGATTTCCTGGCCCTGCTGCGGCAGAGCGAACCCGAGGCCGAAGTTGCCGCCGAACTGCACCTCGATCTGCGGCTGGCCAACCAGCAGCTCATCGATCAGGGCCATGCGGCCAGCAACCCGGAGGGGTTGCGCAAAATCCTCTACGGCCTCAGCCGTGACGGCAAGGGGCTGGCCGGGCAAAAGGGCAGCCTTTCGGTTGCATCCAAGGGCGGCAACTGCTTCTCCTTGGTGCTGCACCGCGATTGGCCGTCCCTGGAAAAAACAGTGACCATCCGTCAGCAGGCGGCCCATGTCGTGCTTCGCACCATCATCGCCGCCATTGATCCCGCGGCTCCAGCCGGCAACGCCGTGCTTGCTGCCTTTACCCTGGAGCAACTGGTGGCGGCCCTCAGAACGGATCTTCTCCTCCTGCCCAGCCTCAAGGATCCGCTGGCCGCTGCCGACCGTGCCCTGACCTTTCTCCATGAACAAGGTGTGATTGAACTGCAACAGGGACTGGCGGTATTCAGCCAGGCCATGACCCTGTCGCTTCTGCCGGAAAGCAAGGGGCGTTCCTACAGAAAGGCCGATTTCAAGCCTCTTGCCACCCACTACGGCGAGCGCACCTTCCAAATCCACGTGATGAACGAATATGCCCTGCGCGCCCTGGAAAAGATCAGTCAGGCCATGCAGTTGGTGCGTTCCTATTTCAACGATGAAAAAGAGGAGTTTATCCGCCGGTTTTTTCCGGGCCGGGAAAAGGCAGTGGAACAATCGACCAGCGAGCAGTCTTTTCAACGCATTGTCGAGGACCTGCGCAATCGCGACCAGGAACGGATCGTGACCGCGCCGGTCGAGCACAACATGCTGGTGCTGGCTGGTCCAGGCTCGGGAAAAACCAGGGTGGTGGCGCACCGGATTGCCTGGCTGCTGCGGGTACGGCGAGTGCGGGCAACGGGTATTCTGGCGCTGTGCTTCAACCGCGGCGCAGCGCTCAATCTCCGGCAACGTCTGCGTGATCTGGTGGGCAATGACATGGCCGGGGTGACGACGCTTACCTTCCACGGTTTGGCCCTGCGGCTGACCGGCCGCTCGCCGGTACGCAACCAGGGAGTGGATGCGAAGTATTTGGACCAGATCATTCCCGAGGCCATCGCCCTGCTCAAGGGGGAGCGCGAGATGATCGGTTTTGCCGCCGACGAAGCCCGTGAGATTCTGCTGGCCCGCTACACCCACATCCTGGTTGATGAGTATCAGGACATCGACAGCGAGCAGTACGAACTGATTTCGCTGCTGGCTGGCCGCACCCTCCAGGAAAAAGATGCCAAGCTCTCGATCATGGCCGTTGGGGACGACGATCAGAATATTTACCGGTTTCGCGGCGCCAACATCGATTTTATCCGCCGTTTCCATCACGACTACGAGGCCGAGATCCATTACCTGGTCGAGAATTACCGCTCCTCCGGTCAGATTATCGCCGCCGCCAACCAGTTGATCGCCGGCAACCTCGACCGGATGAAAACCGATCACCCGATCCGGATCAATCAGTCTCGCGCCAGCCTGCCCCCAGGCGGCAACTGGCAGAACCTTGATCCCCTGGTGCAAGGGCGGGTGCAGGTGCTGACCGTGGCAAACGAACGCCAGCAGGCTCTGGTGCTCACTGAGGAATTATTGCGGCTGCAGCGGCTGGCCGAGCACTGGGACTTGAGCCGCTGCGCCGTGCTCGCCCGCAATTGGCGGGAACTGGATGCGATTCGTGCGGCTTGCGAGGCAGCTGCCATCCCGGTCTGCCTGCACTGGCAGCGGAGCAGTTTTCCAGGCCTGCACCGGGTTCGCGAATGCGCCCGTCTGTTTGCTGCATTGCGTTGCCTGGCAGGCGGGCTGCTCGACGGTTCGGAACTCCTTGCTTTACTGCCCGAAACAGCCGCACAAGACAATCTGTGGCACGCCAATCTGCGCCGCCTGCTCAACGAGTGGATTGAGGAAACCGGCGGTCTGGCGCAACCGGTGCGGCAGATCGAGGAGTATCTCTACGAAGCGATTATTGAGCAGAAACGAGCACGGAGTCTGGGCGACGGTCTCCTGCTGACCACCGTTCATTCCGCCAAGGGGCTCGAGTTCGACCATGTGTTTGTGCTTGCCGGCTGGCCCCATGCAGCGCCGGGTGCCGAAGCGGAGGAGGAGCGGCGGCTGTATTACGTGGCCCTGTCGCGGGCCCGGGAAACTGCGCAACTGTTCCGCTTCAAGGGACAGGTGCATACCCATGCGGATTTGCTTGCCGGCGGTCACTGCGCCTCCCGAGAACCGATTGCGGCCGCGGCTTCGGTGCTCTTTTGCCGTTACAGTCTGCTGGGCATGAAGGAACTGGATATTGATTTTTCCGGTAGATGGCCCGAGCAGCATCCCCAGCGGCTGGCTCTGGACCGGGTGCAGGCAGGCGATCGGTTGCACCTGGTGGACGAGGGCGAGCAGATTTTTTTGGTCAGCCAGGGGGTGAAAATAGGCCGGCTCTCTCAACAGGTCGTCCCCGGTTGGCGGCAGCGGCTGCCGCAGGTTGTGGAAGCGCGGATCGTGGCTCTGGCTCGTCGATCCCGCGCTGATGTTGACGATCCCAGATTTCTGGCCCGCTATCATGGCGAGCAGTGGGAGATGCCGCTGGTCGAGGTGCGCTGGCTGCCCCAGAAGTCCTCGTCCCGCGACGTGGAGGAGGCGTTGTAACGAAACTTGCCGCTCCCGTCAGGCCTTTTTTTATCATGCTGCCGACGTTATCCTCCATTTCCTTCTTCGCAATCCTTATCTTCTAATCTTCCAGATCTTTTTTAAATTTATACATGGTAAATCATATCGTTAACGATCTAATGTATAAATTGTTATTTGTCATTATTTGACAATTATTTCTCTGGACATATTTTTGTAAACATGGACGGGAATATCGAGGATCGAGAACAATTCAGTGATTGTCATTGATCCTGATTTGATTTCTTGAACCCGCAGTACCCGTATAGAGAGAATGTACCGTTCATTCCATAGAGTATCGTTAGCATCAATTTATCCCCAAGAGGTTCGTCATGGAACATATACTTCCCGCCTTACCCTACGCTTACGATGCGTTGGAACCGTATATCGATGCGCGCACCATGGAGATTCATCACGGCAAGCATCATCAGGCCTACATCACTAATCTCAATGCCGCTCTCAAGGATCAGCTAGAGTGCAGGGACCTGAGCGTAGATACACTGCTGCGCAATCTGAACGAGGTGCCCGAGGCCATCCGCGCCGTGGTCAGGAATCATGGCGGCGGCCATGCCAATCACAGTTTTTTCTGGCCGACTCTCAAAAAGGGGGTGGGGGCCAAAGGGCCGGTGATTGACGCCATCAGTAAACACTTTGGTAGTTTCGAGGCATTCAAGGAGGGCTTTTCCACCGCTGCGGTCAAGCTGTTCGGCAGCGGCTGGGCCTGGCTGGTGATCGACAACGGCGAGTTGCGCATCGTTACCACTGCCAACCAGGACAGCCCGATCATGAGCGGCCAGACCCCTCTTCTCGGTCTCGATGTCTGGGAGCACGCCTACTACCTGCTCTACCAGAACAGGCGGCCGGAATATGTCTCGGCCTTCTTCAACGTGATCAATTGGGAGAAAATCAATGAGCAGTATCTGAACGCCATCAACTGACGAAGAGAGGTACAGGTGCATTGTTTACCCCACTCTTCCTGTCAGGAGGAGCGGGGTTTTCTTATTGGGGAATACAAAAGAAGGGAAAAACTTGTCGACCGCAGGGGAGGACTTTCCGGATTTATCCCATGCGGCCGGAAGGGCAGCGCGGATGACGCTTGGCGAAGAGGACTGGAAATTCTGGCTGGCTCAAGCGGCGTACTGTTGTACCCAAGCCACATAACGGTCCATCCAGGCCTGAAGGAAAGATTTGCTATCCGGGCCGATGCTGCCGTCTGCGTTGAAAAAGCCATCCTTCACCTGGAGAAAGGCCTCGGGCTGCCCCATGGTCGGCACGTCGAGGTAGGCGAGCACGTTGCGCAGATGTTGTTGTGACAGCGCCGTGCCGATGGCCCCCACCGAAATGCCGATGACGCCGGCGGGTTTGCCGCCCCAAACGCTCTGTCCGTAGGGCCGGGAGGCGTGATCGATGGCGTTTTTCAACACTCCGGACATGGAACGGTTGTATTCCGGAGTGACGAACAACAGACCCTGGGCGGCGGCAATTTCACCCTTTATTCGTTTGACCGATGCCGCTGGATTACCGTCGTCGTCCTGATTGTACAGGGGGAGATCGCCGATTTCCACCTGCTTGAAGGTGAATTCGGGCGGCGCCAGCTTGGTCAAGGCATTTGCCAGGCTGCGGTTAAAAGAATCCTTGCGCAGACTGCCAACAATCACGGCAATTTGATAACGGCTCATACATGTCTCCTTGGAAAGGGTATTGGAAAAAGTTGACTCAATCAAGAGGTGCCGCTGGGCAAGGTGGTTCTATGAAGAAACGGATGCGGCAACCAGTTAAACCCCTTGGTTATTGCGTAATACAGTTAGCTCTTGCCGACTGCTTGTCAACCGAAGAGTACATCTGATGCAGGCATGGACAGCGGGCGGTTCGGTCGTCAGTCGCGGCGGATATCGAGAAAGCCCAACCCTGTCCCACAGGCCGGAACGGAAACGATACTTGTCCGCGCCATGGGCGTTGTGGTAGGGAACATCTCGAATCATTCCTGCTGAAGAAAAGGGCAGTCTGCACCCGGCCTCCATAGGGGGAGTGGTACTTTGCCGCTTACGTGTACCGACAGGCGGATTTTACTCTTGTTTGTCGGCAAGGGTCACGATCGCTTGGGCGTATCCTGTTTGGAGTAAATGAAGATAGTGCGGATCAACAGGACCTTTCCATGTGGTGACCTGTTGAAAACGCTTGGGGATAGTGACCGATTCAGGGCGAAAACCACTGGCGATTCGTGTCTGCCAGCGCAGTTTTTGGATATCTCTGCCGAGTTGGGAGATGTTGGTGGCGAGATTGTCGTAGCCAAGAGACTGCAGGCATTCGGCCAGGATCGCATCGGTATACACGCCACGAGCAAAAAGGCAGGCTGCCATGGAGGTGAGGAAGGCACGAGAGGCCTCATCCTGCAGGAGAAAATTGACAGCAGCACTCACGTTCTGCTCGGCATGTTGCTGGTCATAGGAATAACCGCCGCTATCCAGGTGTGAGTGACGGAAACCGAGGGCTTGGGCGGTGAAAAAAACCTCTCCGGTGGCATACCCGGCCATTTCCTGGCCAAGGACACAGGCGAAATCCTTTCCCCCATACACCTCGGCAGCCTTGAGGGTGCCCTGGCCGAGCAGCCGGTAGAAGGCATTCGCCCCGGTTCCAAACAGGCGGGCGGCCTGCTGATAACTGGCGGCATCCCCGAACACAAGCGGCACCATGGTTTCTTCGGTGGAGAGAATTCCCTTTTCCGTGGCCTCGGTGGCCCAGGCAAGCGCGACTCCGGCCGACATGGCATCCAGGCCGGATTTTTCGAGAAGATCAAGCAGGGTGAGCACCGCAAAGCTATCGGTCACCCCGAGCATGGTCCCCAAGGCAAAGATCGGCTCGTAGTCATAGCCAACCTGGCGATAGAGAAAACGGTGATCGGCCATGAATTTTTCGCGGACAAATCCAACATGAATACAGCCCACCGGACAGCCCGAGCAGGCCGAATTACGCAGCAGGGTGTCTTCTGCGAAGCGTTCGCCGGAGATGCGGTCGACGGCCTGGTCGGCGGTGGCCTGAAGATTGCGCCATGGCAATGCATGCAATTCGTTGAGCGACCTGAGGTTCGCCGGGGTGCCAAGATCGTGGTATTTTTTCATCATCCCGCTGGCGGTGACCTGGCGGTGGACCTCCGCGAACAGTTTGGTATATCCGGTTTCCTGCGGGAGCGGGAAGATGGCGTCACCCTGCAGAACGATGGCCTTGAGGTTTTTCACCCCCATCGCCGCACCGCCTCCCATTCTGCCGAAATGCCGGTAGGTGTCGACATTGATGCCGGCAATGGCCGCACCGCTTTCCCCGGCAGGGCCAATCCGCAGAATGGAGCGGTGACCCGGACCCTTGCTGATCCGGCGCAGTATTTTTCCGCTCTCCAGGACATCCTTTCCCCGAAGAAATCCGCAGTCCCTGACCCGGTGATGCTGGCTGCCCACCTCAAGAAAACAGGAAGCCGGCGAGCGGCCAACAATAACCAGGGCATCAAGGTTTGCGAAGCGCAGAGCCATGGCGCTGCGACCACCCCCGTGACTCTCCGTATATTGATTATGATATGGCGACTTGAAGGCGCAGACCGTTTTGCTCATTAACGGGAAATAGCCGGTGAGTGGGCCGATGGCGAAAATGAGCGGTTGATCGACGGCATCCCACGGAGCTTCCATTTGCCCATACTGGCTAAACAGCATGGCTGCCAGGCCACTGCCGCCGGCAACTCGGTCGCGACCATCGAATTGGGTAATCTCCCCTTCGCCGGTTGTCAGGTTGAACACCAATACTCTGAAGTGGTCTCTGTTCATGGCAAGGGCTCCGATGGAACGTTCGTACTGGCTGGCGAAAAACTGTCCGGCTCGGCCAGTTCCAGGCAGTCGTGGGGGCAAAAGGGAACGCAGCGGCCGCAGTGGACGCAGACAAAGGGTTCGCCCTCCTGATCGATGAACACCGCGTCAACCGGACAGGCCGTGGCGCAAGCGCCGCACCGATTGCAGAGTTTTTTCCTGACGACCACCCCGCCGCCTTTGCGCGGCGCAAATGCCCCTGTCGGGCAGGCAGCGGCACAGGGTGGCGGATCGCAAACCAGGCAGTGGACAGCGGTGAACCCGGTTGTCAGGCCGCCGGAGGATTGGATGCGAATTCCCGCTGTTTCCCAGGACAAGCGCTGGTGGAGCAACCGGGCGCAAGCCAGCGAACAGGAATGACAGCCGATACACCTGTCCATGCGAGGCGTTGTCAGAATTTTCATATAATTTCCATTAAGTTCTTCTGGGTGGAACCCTGACTTTACCGGGAATAACAAAATTTTACCGGTACCAGAATAAAGAAGCCTCCGATCACGTGGACCGCTCAAAGTCACGAGAAAGGAGGCTTCTTGAATAACAAACCATGTTTAAGCCACCCGGAACGGGATTGCAAGCACCATGTTGTAAGCAACGGTCTGCGTTTTGGCTCCAGGTGTCCGAAGCGGTCAGACATATCAAAGGTTTTGCGATTGCCAGTCCCGCAACTGTTCGAAAGAAAAAATCAAAATCCTCGTAAATTTCCGAGCTGTGGAGAGCCCCGTGTTTTGGTTCATTGAGTCAAAAGGATCGTGAAGCATTCTTTGGTTATGATGTGCTCAATTACTAAAAGAAGGAGGGATAGATGGATTGCAGGAGAGTTCGGAAAATTATGATCTGTGGCATGGTTATGTCCACCCTGGCAGGCGCTGAAGCGTTTTCCGCGGGCAAAACGGCAACCGTACAAGATCCGCCAGGTGAACCAACAAAAGTTGAAAAAATGGGGGGGCTCAGCGGCACGCCGGTCAACTCCGCCATCAGCGGCGGGGCGCTTGTGCCGAAAGGTTTGCTGCTGAGCGCCCTGAATTTTTCGTATCGGGACAAGGATGACATTGTCGACGACAAAGGCTTCCGAGCCAGAACATCGGAGAATGAACTGTATCTGCTCAAATTGCGATACGGCCTGACCGACCGCGTCGAGCTCGCTTTCGTGCCCGGCTACATCAACAATCATCGTGATGCCTTCGGGAGGAGTGGCTCGGATCGCATCGACGGGCCGACGGATTTTGCCCTGGGCGCCTCCTATGCCTTTTTTTCGCAACGGCTGGGCGACCCCCTGAGTTTTGCCGCCACCTTGGGTGTTAACATGCCCACCGGACAAGAGGGACCGGATCATCCCCCGGGCGGCGATGTCTGGTCGTACAACGCCAAAATAGGTCTCAGCAAGGTCTGGCACCCCAATCATCGCGTCGACTGGGACCTGGGCGTCGTCCAGCCGACGGAAACCGGCAACCAGGGGGTGAAAAAAGACACCACCTGGACCATGACCGGCAGTTACCACTATGTATTTAACCCCAATTTCGACATTGGTTTGGAATTCACGGCCGACAACTGTCAGGACTGGGAGCGTAACGGCATTAACATGAACAACGGCTTCACCGAAGTCTACGTCGGGCCCACGGCCAACTATGTCATGCCCCAATGGAACATGTGGCTGGGCGCCGGTCTGTTTTTCCCGGTGGTGCGGGATTATGATGTGGCGACCGCATCCGATGATGTTCGGATTGAAATCAAGCTGGGAAAAATCTGGAGTTTCTAAGATGGTGGTTGCTCAAACCGCGTGATCAAAAAACGCGGTTTGAGCATAACGAACACGTTGCTGCCAGGAGATCACGTGTTTAATAGCCGCCCTAAAAGCCCTCACATCCCCCTCCTGCTCAGCTATCCGACTGCGCTTTTTTTTTGGATATTTTCTTTCTCCCAAAAATGAGAACAGCTCACCCGCCCCGATGGCTCACTTGATGCAATGCTCGACGGCAAAGCGCATCAACTCCGCTGAACTCTTGAGCCCTAGGGACTCCATGATGCTGTATTTGTGAAACTCGACGGTCCTTGTCGATATACCGAGAACAGTGGCAGACTCCTTGACCGAAAGGCCCTCGGCGATCAACTGCAGCACCTCGCGCTGGCGTGAGGTCAGGCTGGAGAGACCGTCCTCTTTGCCGCCTTTTGGCCGGTTGCGCTGGTAATTGAGCAAGTCTCCGGCCAACAGCGGTGTGATATAGGTTCGCCCCTTGAGGGCGCTGCTGATTGCGGTCAGCAGTTCCGATGGGGCCGAGTGTTTGAGCACGTATCCCGAAGCCCCGGCCTCGAAGGCACTGGCTGCATAAGCGACATCAAGGTGCATGGTGAGAAAGACCACGGCAATCTCCTTGTTTTTCTTCTTGAGCTGCCGCACCGCCTCAATCCCGTTCAACAGCGGCATGGACACGTCCGCTACCACCACATCCGGCACAAGTTTGTCCGCTGCTTCGAGCAGGGCCCGGCCGTCCTCGACGATCCCCACCAATTGATACTCCGCTTCAAGCAGGCCGCGCAGCCCCTCGGCCACCATGCGATGATCATCAGCCAGCAGAATTCTCGGTTTTTTCATTTCTCCTCCTGTGCAAGGGAACCGATAGATCGATCACCGTTCCATGTCCCGGTTCGGATTGAATGGTGAATTCTCCGTCGACAAACTGCACTCGCTCCCGCATGCTGGCCAGACCGATCCCCGGGGTATGGCGGGCGCATTTGGGCTCGAAACCTGCCCCGTCGTCCTCGATGGTCGCCAGCAGGTGGTTGTTCGTGCGTTTAAGGAAAATTTCGACGTGCCCGGCATGAGCATGCTTGGCAATGTTCCGCAGGCTTTCCTGGATCACCCGGTAGACGCACAGGGCGGTATCCGGCGGAATATCCTCAGGGAGAACTTCAATATGGCAATCCACGGGAATATTCTCCCGGTCGGCGAAATTGATGCTCAGCGCGTTAACCGCTCGCGCAAGTCCCAGATCCTTGAGAATCGCCGGGTGCAATTCCCTGGAAATAGCGTGGATATCGTCGGAAAGATTGATCAGTTGCTCTTTGACATGACCGATCTTCTCCCGCACAGGGGCTTCGAGCTGTTGCGACTGAAGTTCCAGGGTGCCGGTCTCGATGGCCACCGCTGCCAGCCGCTGGGCAAAATCGTCATGAAATTCACGGGACAGCCGGCTCAGTTCCTCCTCCTGAGAGGAAATCAGGCGGCCGGCCAGGGTCTGCAATTCCTGCTGGCTGTCCCTCAGCGCGGCCTCCGCCTTTTTGCGCTGTCGCAGATTGAACACCAGGCCGACAATCAGCATCGACTGCAAGGTCAAAAGAGCGGCAACGCCAATGATATAGAATTTGTACAGATCCCAAAGGGTTGCCTCGCGATAAAGGATGGCGCTCTCTGGCGGCAGAAGATTTTCCGCAATGTTATGAAGGTTGAGCTGCCGCCAGTCATAGAGGGTGACAGAGGTGTCGGCACCAATAAAGGGCAAATCGGCTGGAGGTTGTCCGTGAAGGATACGCAGGGCCATTTCCGCTGCCTTTTTTCCCTGCAGTCGCAGGGAGATCAACTGGCCGCCGATGATGCCGTTGCCCATGTAGGATTCATAGGCACCGAAAATGGGAGCTTCGGTGTGGACGGCAATGGATTGAAGTGCCGCCTTGGGCACGAAGCTGCGGCCACGGGCGTCAACAAAAAGAGTTGAGTAGAAAATGATTGAGTCCTTGGGCAGTGATTCACATCGTTCAAGAATTTCACCCAGCGCCAGGCCGGTGAGATCGATCAATTCCACTTGATCCCGCCTGGCTTTGATAGCTTCCCGAAGAGCAATTGCTCTCGCCAGATCATTTTCAAAAGCCCCTGAAATGAGGACGGCATGTTTGGCTTCAGGTTTGAGCACAAGGGCCGATTTCACCAGATTTCGAGTCACGGATGCAGGTTCAATGACGCCACTGACTCTTCCTTTCAGCGATGAGGCGAGAATGCGTTCCTGAAGCGCCTCGGGAACGGAGCACACAATAACCGGAATGTTAGGGAAAAGATTTTCGTTCTCGATCAGGAACGAAGTGGCCGGCACATCGACACTGATGACCAGATCGGTCTGGTCGTCGCCGTACCGCTGCCGCAGGAGGTCCGCCAGTGCCTTGCGCTGGGATATGTCACGGAACCGGGAGAGATCAAGGTACTCGGAAAACAGCTGCACATTCGCACGGTTGTTTGCGGCAAACGCTTCCCGGATCCCCTTTTCTACCATCTCGGTTGCCGGAAAATCGAGCGGCATAGAATACAACACCACTATCCGCTTTTCCCCACCGCCACGTGGCAAGGCCTCCGCAGCATGAAGATGGGCAGACCCTATGAGCAATGCTGTTGCGATGAGGCGAAGGATGAAAAAGAAATGACAGACGGTTGATGATGTTTGCGGATTTTTTACAGACATACCCTTTTTTTAGCTCCGGCGTATACGGATAGCTGCTTGTTTATGCAATGAATTGGATGTGACGACGATCAATGATGGAGGCGGAAAACGACATCAACTCAAGGAAAACACACTTTCTTCGATTCAACCAGTTTTTTCCCTAAAGCAAAGGCCGCCGGTTCTGGCTCTCCTTAAAAACTTGGAAGGACAGGTGCGGAAAGCAAAGGCCCACTCCGGAAAAAATGCTTGTGAGAATGGCGGCAAGGGAAACCGGAGCAGCAAATCGGTTTCCCTTGCCATATAACAAGATGCCTGCGCTGCTTATTCGATCTCTTCCAGGCTCTTGCCGCCGGTGCGTTTGCCCCAGATGAGCAGCGGGATGACGGGCAGGAAGAACAGGATGGCCACCGAGGTGAAGATGCCGGCAAATCCATACGCCTGATGGATCATGGGTATCAGCGGCTGCGACGCGGAGACCGACAGCCTGGCCAGGCCGTTGTGGAAACCGGTGGCGGTGTTGCGCATCCGTGTCGGGTAGGACTCAGCCGTATAGGAAAACAGGATGAAGTTCAGGGCCATGTTGAAGACCGTGACGGTGAAACCGAAGATTGTCAACATTATCAGGCCCTTCATGCCGCCGAAAATCAAAGCGGAGACCGCTGCCAGCACACCGAGGATGGCGAGGGGCGTCTTCCTGCCGCCCATATCGGAAACCAGCGAGTTGAGGAAGCAGCCGATCGGTACGCCGATACTGATGATGGTCATGGCAGTGAGGCTTTCCTTCACCGAGAATCCGAGCATTTTCAACAGCTGGGTTGTCCAGGTAGTCAGCAGGAAGCCGGCGGGAGTGATACATACGAACAGGAGGATGAGCAGCATGGTTCGGCCGATATACTTCTTGGTGAACATGCCGGTCAGCACTTCCATGACCGAAATTTTAGGCTGTACGGATTTGGCCGCCTCGGAGAGGTCGATATCCTTGCCGGTCAGGTAGGTGACGACCTCCTCGGCCTCCTTGATTCGGCCATGGGCCACCAGCCAGCGCGGAGATTCTTTGAGATACTTCAGCCCGAGCAGGAAAGGGATGATCCCGAGTCCCCCGGCATAGAAAATATACCGCCAGGCCTCTTCAGCCATGGGGATGACCATCCGGCAGATCAGGGCAACTACCGGAACGGCGCAAAAACCGATAGCCGCCACCCGGCCCTGCCACATGCCGCGGGTCTGGCAGGGCGCCATTTCGGCGATGTAGGCCTGCGAGGTCACCATCATGCAGAAGACGCCGAAACCGGTCAACGCCCTGAAAATGGTGAAGATGGCGAAACTGTCGGTAAAGCCGGTGATGACCGAGGAGACGGAGAAGATGACAATGGAGATGAGAAAGGTTTTTCGCCGGCCGATGAAGTCCGAGATGACGCCGCCCAGAAAGCCGCCGGAGGTCATGCCGATGAAGTACCAGAATAGGATAGTGGCGATATCGGTCGGTTTTAATCCCCACGATTGGGCCAGGGCCGGAGCAACGAAACCGAAGTTCCAGTTGTCGAACTGCTCAAAAAAATAGGCAGCCATGATGATGAAAAACAGCAGCGCATGGATGCCCCGGACAGGAATGCCATCAAAGTAATTGTTGGCAAATCTTCCCGGCCGGTCAGCATTGTTGTCAATGCCGCAGGGGGTGTTGTCGTTCAGTTCGTATTCCATTTTCTCCCTCTCCTCGTTCATGTATTTTTGAATTTTTTTTCGTCCAGCAAGAGATGAGCGCTCCCCTGCTCATGGTGCAAATGTAAAAAAAAACAGCAATAAAACTACTCGCAAACTTACGAGGTTTTTCACTTTCTCTTACTAGGGCAGTGGCATTTCGTACCAAGAGGGTGCAGGCGATACGGAGGTTTATTCTTGATCAAGGTTGAGAAAATTCTTCGAAAATGAGGGCGGGAGATTCTGCAGGCAGCGATCTGAATTGTAGCCTGATTGTGGTCATAAAGGCATTGGTGCATGTTTGCTGCAGGCCAACCAGGAGTACAAGCTGGCCCGTAACGAACGCAGTCCGGAGATCGGCACGTTGTTTGCCGCTATCATTGGCAACTACGAACCGGAAGCAGGCAAATTATTTGGCCCGCGTCTGGCTGAAACCAAAAAAAACACCCTGGCACCTTTCTGGTCGCGATGAGCGGCGAAACGTCCGCCGCTCATCGCGCCTCTCGGTGACCAGGGTGGTCTTCTCCTACAGATTTTAATTTATGGCACTCTTTGCAACAATCACGGGCAACAGATCGTGACACCCGTCTGGTATTTCTTCTCATTGATAATCAATTTGATTTTAAAGATGCCGTGCAGCCCTTTTTTGCTGACATGGATCTTCACGTCCCGATCGTCCTTTTCAAGGAAGGCCCCGGAACACATCGCCAGATGGATCACCGCGGCGGTGTTGATGAAATAATTATGACTCTCGGCCTCATTTTCCAGGCAGAGCATCACCAGCGTCCCTTTCTCAAACTTGCCGTGGAAGACAAAGCGGTCCTCGTCCTCCTCGATGAAGATGTTATGAAAGCTGCTTGGCAGCTCGAATACCTCTTCCGCATCGGGCACGGTGTCGAACTCCTCGGTCACTTCCAGGCTGCCCAGCAAAGCGCCGTCGCCGAGCACCAGATTGTCGCCGTCATGGTACAGCGGCAGTTTTTCGGCCCGGTAGAAATTGCCTTCGGTTTCCAGTTCGTACAGCACCACGCCGTCTTTTTCCTCAACGGTAATCGAGCGCAGTTCATTTTTCGGATCCTCCATGTCGAGGAAAGCGCCGAGCGAATCGGAGGCGTAGCCGTTTTCCCTGCCGATGCCGCCGGAATGAATCATGTAATGGCCTTCAGCGTAGTACTCGACGTTGCAGATATAGGCGGAGAAGAATTCCTGGCCGCGTTCCTTGCCGTACTGCCAGACCTGCTCGATCTCCATCTTGTCGGTGTCGATCCGGTAGCGCACGCCGCGTGAGAAGTTGTCTTGATTCTTGATGTATTTCTCCTTGACCTTGGCGCGATACTGGCCGTTGTCAAAGCACATGATATCGCCGTCCGGGCAGACCACACAGGCATGCTGCTCATACTGCCAGTCGAATTTGGAGAGATCTCCGACCGGGGTGAAAAAGTATTTGTCGACCAGCTCCTTGGGCCAGCCTTCCGGGTCGCCGATGACCCAGTTGAGGTCGCCGGTCTCATAGTCGAGATTGATAACTGCGTCCTGATGACGGCCGGAAAGAGTGAGGCTGTTGGTCTTTTTGTCGTACCAGACGGCGTTGTTATGGAACCAGTCGTGCGCGTCCTGCGAACCGGACCCGCCCACATCCATGGGCAACACCTTGCGGTAATCCCAGGTCTTGAGGATATCGCCGGTGTTGCGATCGATCAGCACGCACATGTCCTCGACCGTTTCCCGGGTGAAGTCCTGGGTGAGAGCGAGCAGATTGCCATCCTCCATCTCGAAATGATCGTGATGGTAGTTGCCCGGCAGACGAAATTCCTTATGGATCTTGCCGAGCAGGTTGATTTCGATCAGCCCGGTGGCGTTGTACGGCATGTGACAGAAGCGGCTGGAGCCGGTGATGATGTTGCCGTTCGCTACCCGCTTGATGTCGAACATGGTGTTCTCGGTCAGCAGCCAACGAATGTCGCCCTTGTAGTCATAGGCAGTGGGCAGGTTCTTGCCGGCCGGGGTGAGAAACATGATGTTGTCCTGGAGATAATCGAGCGACGCCTGAATGTTCAGGCAGCGGCAGACGTCGGCCGGCAGTTTCTCGGTGTTGATGGTCAGGGTAATGCTCCTGCCATCCGGGAGCGAGACGGTCACCTTGTTGGCGAAATCCTCGTACAGTCCGAGTACCGGCAGAAAATGATCGGTAGCGGCCTTAAACGTGTGGCTGATGTTTTCCCGTTCGTAGCGTTTGCCATGGATGGTGACGGTCGGCGCCACCGCGTCTTTGGTGGAGAACATGACCAGGGCGCAAAGCGGGTTTATCAGGTAGGGGTTCGGCACCACCAACGGTTGCTCGAAGGCTGGTTTTTTTTCAGCAAAAGCAGCGAGAAATTCCTTTTCCGCTTGGTTCTGGCGGGTGATGAGATGATCTTGACTGATAAAACGGATCTTGTTGCTCATGGTGTTCTCCTTGTTATAAAAGTGCGTCTATCGCTTTGATAATGGCAGGTTTCTGCTTGAGCCCTTCCAACCGGCTGATCTCCTTGCCGTCCTTGAAGAACAGCATGGTGGGAAAGCCCTTGACCCCGAGTTGTTCCTTCAACTCCCGATTCTCGTCGAAATCGATGATGTAGATGGGAAAATCGGGTTTGTGCTTATTGATGTCCTTGAGGACAAAGGACAGCATCTTGCAGGGTCCGCAGGTTTTTGAATAAAATTCAATCAGTTTCGGTGCGGCGTGGTCCAATGCCCCGTACTCTTTTTCGGTAATTTCTGTAATCATCACTCTATACTCCCTGATTATTTGATCGATTCAACATAGTTGGCGGCACTATTGGCGGCCACGGCGCCGTCGGAACAGGCGGTGACTATCTGCCGCAGGTGTTTGACCGTAATATCCCCCGCCCCGAAGATGCCGGGGACTGACGTGCGCATGTGCGAGTCGGCCTGGATGCAGCCGGTGCGATCGATGATGCCGAGTTTGGCAAAGGCCTGGGACGAGGCCTGGAAGCCGATGTATTCAAAGACGCCGTCGCAGGTTACATACCGTACAGTGGCATCTTCCTTGGTCGACTTGAAGCGTACGCCAGTAAGGCGGTCGGTGCCGGTGAACTCGAGCACCTCCTGGTAGGGGTAGATGGTGACATTGGGCATTTTGCGCAGCAGGTCGCAGGCCTTGGGATCAGCGGTCAGATCGAACATGGTCACAATCGTCAGTTTGGTGCAGATGCCGGCCAGGTAAATGGACTCCTCTACCGCTGAGTTGCCGCCACCGATGACCACCACTTCCTTGTCCCGGTATTGGGCACCGTCGCAGATCGCGCACCAGCTGATGCCCGAGGCGGCCCACTGATCCTCACCTGGAACGCCGAGCCGTCGAGGTACCGTGCCCGTGGCAAGGATGACCGCCCGCGCCTTGTAGACGGTGTCGTCCTCTTCGCAGGTGATGGTCTTCAAGGGGCCGCCATTGCTGATGTCGATGACCGTCTTGTAGTCAAATTCCACCCCCAGTTCCTGGGTGTGCTCGAACATCTTGATCGCCAATTCAGCCCCGCTCAATTTGCCAGCGCCGGTATAGTTTTCGACCTCATTGGTATTGACCATTTGGCCACCCGGAGAAAGCCGATCGAGCATCAGCACTTTCATGTTTGCTCGGATCGCATAGATAGCCGCGGTCATACCGGCTGGTCCGGCGCCAACGATAACGATATCATATGTGTTTTCCATTGATTGCCTCCCTGGCCGCCTACCGCGACCAAAAAATATGTGATATAAAAAAGAAAAAAGAACCGTTAAAAAGGGGTGCCGCCGATGATGACCGTTTGGTCACTTCCATTTTCACGCAAGCTGACAAGCTCTTGTTGAAGAGTTTTGAGCCTGCCAGCACGTACATGCGCTCATGCTGATGGTGGCAATGTAAAAAAAAGCGGCGAAAAAACTACTCGCAAACTTACGAGGTTTTGTACTTTCTTTTACCAGGAGGACGTACCTCGGCCAGCGGGACAACTGCGGGAACATCAATGTTGGGGGACGAGAATATTTTGATTTCTTTGCATCGGATCTGCGAAGATACTGAATGATATCATCATGAAAGGCCTTGGGTAGGTTGTGCTCGATAGTCTCAGGCGCAACATGAGGCGATTCGGCGGGATGACTGGACTGTTACTTGATGAAAGGTTTCGTGACGTTCCAGCTCCTGACCCGGATTCATGACCACACGATGAATTTGAATTCGAGCTTGACGGGATTCAGGCGAGACGTGCGTCTGGGTGGGGCAAACAGATGAAGATAATGAGAAGTCCCGGGACTTGTATTTTTGAGTGGAAAGAACAGGTAACCCTTTTGAAATTGTAGAAGATTCTCGTTGCTATCCGGATTACAGTACCCCAGCTGGAAAAGCTGGAACTTTTCATGAACAATTTAAGTTAATACAAGGAGATGCCGATGAAAAAAACCCCCCCCTGTTGTTGCTGATCCTTCTGTTGGTTGCCGCCCCGGTTTTTGCGGCTGACACCCCTGACGCGAAAGGGTGCAAGGATCATCCAATGTTCAACCGGTTGCAAGGCTCATGGATTCACCATTGCAGCCAGAAGGATTTCGATTTTCACCTTTTTCCGGTCGAGAAAGGAAAAACCGAACGGGTGGAGGGGAAAAAGGCGGTCATTAGCTATTATCAGCAAAACAGTATTATCCGCAAAACAGCCTCCCCTCGAAACCCAGCGAGTTACAGGTGCTGCGAAACTACGAAAATGCGCTGGCCAAGCATGGGGGAACGGTCGTCTTCGCTGATAAGACGCGGGAAACTCTGCAATTGGTTAAGGACGGCAGGGAGATCTGGGTTGAGGTCACGGCCGAATTCACCGGCAAGTATGGGTTGACGATTGTCGAGCGGGAGGCGATGAAACAGGAGATCGTCGCCAATGCAGAAACCTTCTCAAATGACTTGAGATCAACCGGTCATGTCGCTGTCTATGGGATATTTTTGATACCAATTAGGCGGATATCAAACCTGAATCGGCCCAGGCTATCGCGGAAATCGCCAAGCTGTTGCAGGCGGACCCAGGTCTGAAGGTGCATGTTGTCGGCCACACTGATTCCACGGGCCTGCTCGACACCAATCTCAGGCTCTCCCAGGAACGGGCGGAAGCGGTTCTGCAATTACTGATTCGAACCCATGGCATTGTCGCTGCACGTTTGCATGCGTTTGGTGCTGGTCCGTTTGCACCGGTTGCTTCCAACGATTCCGATGATGGACGGGCAAAAAATCGGCGGGTTGAACTGGTCAAACAATAATTTCAGGAGCGGGTCACAAAGACCGTGGCCAAAATGGCGCTCGGATTGGGGTCGGATTTGGTTGCGACAACCAGTGCGAAGAAGATAGGCAGGATGTTCGAGGTGTTTGTTGACAGGCCCTTAGGAAAACCTGTCCAGAAACGCCGAAGGAAAAGCCATTCAACCGGCGATTAGCGGGATGAGTGGTTTTTCTTTTTTTTCAATCCCCTGGCCCCCCTGGCATGCAACCTGGAGCGCGGATGGAACAGAGGATAATGGGGGAAACGTTCATGTTCATGCACAGCGGGCTTGCCTTCACAAGCCTCCGCCGGGGAGGAAGGGATTGTACCCGTTGGCCACCATGATCATCCAGGCGGTGGCGCAGGTGCTGGGCATGGGGTTGGCGTACCAGCCAAAGGGAATCAGGTAGCGCTTGCTGGCGTAGAGATAGGGCTTGGTTGAGAGCTTGAACAGTTGAGCGTAATTCTTTGGTGTTCCATGGAAACCGGCGTCGGCGTAGGCATCAACCCGTAGTTTGTCCATCGCCGCCAGCATGGAACGTTCGTCTTGCCGAAGGTCCTCCACGAAACGAAGCGCTTCCTGGTGATGGGGTGATTGGGAGGAGACTTCTTGATAGTGGGCGACCATTGCCCGGACCATGGTGATGGCGCCTGCAGTCCATTCGCCGGAGAGTACTCCCTGGCGAAATACGCCGTCCGTACCGATACCATTGCCGTCCTGATCGGAAAAGCCCACTCCCCACAGGGTCGTCCCCATGCCATACCCGCCCCAGCGCCGCACCTGCTGCCAGTTGCGATAACTGGCGCCAAAACCAAACCAGGCGTCGATTGTTTCCGGACCGAGGGCGGCTATGCCCCAGGTATTGACATCCACGGCCTTGGTTTCCAGGCTCGGCAGCCAGCGCTGGGCGGCGTCTGGTTTGTTGGCGTACCCGCCCTGGACAAAGGCGCCATCCTGCCAGGCAAAGTGCTTAAAAAAGGCGAGCAAGCCATCCGTCTTGCGGTTGGCGCCAAGGTCGCCGCCATTGAGCATCGCCGCGCTCAGGTCCAGGGCCTGGTTGATTTTTGTCCGGTCAGCGGGCGAAACGCTCTTGTCACGGTTGAGGGTGGATTCCAGGGTGGTGCGCAGAATTTTGAGGCCCGCGTAAAGGCTGATATTGTTTTCCACCGCCACGAAAAACGGATCGACCAGTTGTATGCCCTGGTTCGCGACCGTGCCCGCCGGCGCATAGTAGACCGCGCCCAGCGGCGACTGCATGGCGGCAAAGGCAGGCAGAACCGCCAGGGCATTAGCTATGACCGGATCGCGGAAGGGGACATAGGCTGCGGTATTGCCGCTGCGATAGTGGAGGGCAGCGGCCTGCAACGGTCCGATGAGAAAGGCCCAGGCATTTTCGCCGGTGATCGGCTTCCAGTCGGTCCAACTCACCTTGCCGGGCTGGTATTCGGGGTTGAGCGGCGGCAGGCCGGTGGCGGTGAGCAAACGGGCATAAGGGGTGCTGGCAAAGGGATCGCTCGACAGCCAGGCGCGCGGTAGCATGCGGAAACTGTAGGCCTGCGCCGGATCAGTGATACGCTGCTGATTGTAGACAAAAACCTGACCGGCCGTGACGGCGCGGAGCTCATTGGGAACGGGATGACGGCTGTCGCCGCTGTGACCGGCACGCAGTAAAAGATTCTGATTGCTTGCCAGGCCGTAGGCATCCTCGCCGGACGCTAGCGGCAGGCGGTTGACGGTATGGCCGAGCATGACCGCAATCTGCCAGGTGGCCGCGTCATAGATGTTGCTGCCGTTATGGCTGTTGATCCGTTCGGTCTGGAGGTCGCCGGCAGCCGATGGCTGCGGGGTCAGGGTATAGGTCTGCGGGTTGAAGCTATCGATGACCGCGCAATCGGCTGTCGAACAGACATGCTCACCCCAGTAGGCGGCGCTGTCGTGGAAACTCAAGGGGAGCTGCCTGCCTTGAAGCGTACCCGCAGTGGCGGTATAGAGGATGCCGCCTTGAGTGCGCTCGCTGACCAGAAAGCGGTAGCTTGCCCTCAGATCTGGGCCTGCCGGTTGCGCCAAGGTTGGGAGTGGAGCCAGCAGGAGCGGCAACAGGAGCAGGAGGGAGCGGATAGCGCGTGCCAGGGGCATGGGCATTGCGGAGCAAACAGGCATCGCTTGGTCAGACGTTGTACTTCTTGGATATTTCATCATCGGGAAAAGGCGCACCTGGACAATGGAAAGGAATGGTGGATAAAAGACCTGAAAATGCTGGACCAAAGTAAACCTTTTTCCAATGGATAATGCCTTGAAATTTTTCTGTAAACCACTCGCGCCACAGTCCACTTTTCCACAAAAGGGTGAATGCGTATCTGGCAAAAGAGAGGAAAGCTTCCTCACGAACGGTGCCTTCACTGCCGTCAAGCGTTCGAATCGTTCACACTTCGATGCAGATTTTTCCGAAATGCGCACCGCTTGCCTCGTAATGAAACGCCTCGATCAGATCTTGCAGAGGAAAAGTTTTATCGATGACCGGCTTCATGTTATTGGCATCAAGAGCGCGGATCATTTCGATCTGCTGCTGGCGATTTCCGACTGTCAAGCCCTGAAGCCGAATTTGCCGAGTCAGCAGCTCCACAGTCGGAATCGGACCGGAAAAACCGGTCAAGACGCCGATGAGCGCGATATGTCCGCCGATGCGGCACGCACTGATTGATTGCGGCAAAGTTTCCGGGCCGCCCACTTCGACAACATGATCAACTCCACGTCCTTCGGTCCGGTTTAAAACCTGATCTGCCCAGTTGGGATACTGCTTGTAGTTGATCGTATAGTCGGCACCCAGAGCGCGTGCGCGAGTCAATTTTTCATCCGATGACGAAGTGACGATCGTCAATGCCCCCATCATTTTTGCGAACTGCAGGGCAAACACCGACACACCGCCCGTTCCCAGAATCAGTACCGTCTCGCCGGCTTTCAAAGGGCCATCGCCGACAAGTGCGCGCCACGCCGTAAGGCCAGCGGTGGTCAACGTTGCCGCTTCGGTATAGCTGTAATTCTTGGGCGCACGAGTAAACCAATTTGCCGGTCGCACCACTCTCTCCCGCGCATAACCATCCAAGCCATCGCCGGGTGTCTTGGCGAATCCGGACGAGACGGCTTCGCCGTTTTGCCAATCTGGAAAAAAACAGGAGACGACGCGATCGCCAACGGTAAACTCACTGACACCTTCCCCTATCTTTTCGACGATTCCCGCTCCGTCGGTCAATGGGATGAGTCCGTCATCTGTGGCAATCTTCCCAAGCGCGACCAGGTAATCATGGAAGTTCAATGAGCTGGCGTGTATCCGCACCAAGATTTCACCTTTCTGTGGCGCACCCGGTTCGTCTATCTCGACCGCCGTCAGGCGTTCGAGCCCACCGGATCCTTTAAGTCTTATTACTTTCATAAGGTGCCTCTCCTCTGGATGGTAGAAAGAGCAGCGATCTGAGGTTCTCCGTCTCAACCGCGGCACGCTGCCTCAATTGCAGCGATGTCGATTTTTGTCATCTGCAACATCGCATCGAACGCGCGTTTAGCGACAGCCGGATCGGGATTGGTGACCGCTTTCGTTAAGGCAATCGGCGTAATCTGCCAGAACAGGCCCCATTTGTCTTTGCACCAGCCGCAGTTGTTTTCTTCACCACCGTTGCCGACGATTGCGTTCCAATAGCGATCCGTTTCAGCTTGGTCAACGGTTGCGACCTGAAATGAGAATGCCCAGTTGTGCTTAACCTCGGGGCCGCCATTGAGCCCGATACAGGGAATTCCCATCACGGTAAACTCGACCGTCAACACATCCCCTTTCTTTCCGGATGGATAGTCTCCCGGTGCGAGATGCACCGCGCCTACGGATGAATCTGGAAAGGTTTTGGCGTAAAATCGTGCAGCTTCCTCAGCGTCGCGGTCGTACCATAGACAAACAGTGTTCTTTGCTTGCTTTACCATGTGATTTCTCCTTCGTGATGAGCCCGACGCTGCAAACAGGCAATGTGCGCACAGTTTTGAACGGCATTTGCGTCCAATTAAAGCCGCAAAGTCGTAGGCGGCAACTCACCCATGGTTCAATGTATCATTATCGCTGCTAAATACCGTCTTACATTATTAAAAACAGTTTAGATTTAATTAGATTGTCCTCAGAATTACATATCAATATAGTATCATTTAATAAAGTATGGATTTTGGTTATGGTAAATGCACGAATATCAGCGAAGACCCCTCAAAAAGCGTGCACCTCATGATTCGATACCATAGCCAAAAACAGCTGCCCTTGGCCGGATTTTCCAGCCCATTTCGGACCGCGCTTGACCCTGAAAACCGATGGGTGAAGCTGGCCGACCTCATCCCCTGGGATGATCTGGCGCGCGCGTATTACAAGAGTTTGCTGTCTCCGAGCCA
>Ga0074193_1000925_pt1 | contig 42025 bp, 20 predicted proteins | sample EPASupsiteHSE605_FD_64523 | JGI IMG/M metagenome (GOLD analysis project Ga0074193, IMG submission 64523) | Bioremediated contaminated groundwater from EPA Superfund site, New Mexico - Sample HSE6-05 | ecosystem: Environmental > Aquatic > Deep subsurface > Groundwater > Contaminated ...
GTCATATGTCCACATCATCTTGAATGTATAAGTGGTGCCGTTTGGCAATACAAAACTCTGCTTATTTGCTGTAAGTTCTCCCATACGTCCATACTCAAATGTTTGAACGCCACTGAAATCCTGCTGTTTTATCAGGCGGCCACTCTGGGTGCCGCTTCCAGCCGCACCGTATTGATAATACACATTCATTTCCGGGTTCTGAGGATATTCTATGGAACTTAATCTTCCCTGACTGTAAACGTATTCAACGCTCTGATTATTGTTGATCAGATTCTGCGTCTGAGTTGTCAGAACATGCCCCGCATTGTCGTAAGTGTAACTGGTGGTGCCTGCATCGGGGTGATTGCGGCTTAAAACCTGTCCAACCATATCATACAGGTAGGTAGTTGAATAATTTTCCGGATCTGAACTTTCTGTAAGCTGACCCAATGCATCATATATAAATCCTGTCTGACCATTCATAGCATCTTTGACCGTGGTTTTCAACCCGCGTGCATCCTTATACTCACGTGTTACATTCAGATTGGCGTCCGTCATTGTTGTCAAAAATCTTGTTTTGCTATACTTGTCGGTACCGAAACCATAACTGCTAAGAGTGGTTTCACCCTCCGGACTGGTCATACTGGTTGTTCTGTCCAGAATATCATACGTCATCATGGCAGGAGGTTCTGCCTCAACCGACGTTGATAAAGTTGTTATCGTAAGCAGATTGTATGCATTTGCAACCGGATACAACACGCTGTCAACCCTTCCAAAGGCATCAAAAAATTGTTTTCCGGAAACAATAATTTTATCTTCATTCAGGCCGGTCGAACTGTTATAAACCGTAGCAGTTTTTTTTGTTTGAATTATGCGTCCCAGACCATCAGCAAACTGCACAGTGTAAATATCGGTAAAGCCTGGATTATAATGTCGTGTTACTGCCCAGTTATGATTAGCAGCGCCATTAGCTGGATATTCAAATTTAATGGTATATGTTGCTCCGATGGCAATTTCATTTGGCCCTCGAACGGTACTTAACCTTCCATCAATATCATAGGTATATTGCATGTTTTGTCCTGCCAAATCTGTTGTTGTAAGAGGCACTCCAAGTCTATAATCATATGAAGTTGAAGAACTATAACCAGATTCATCGGTGACACTTAAAGGATATGCATGTACCTGAGAATCATAAATCATAGTCAGTGTTTTATGTTCATTGTTAACATCCTCCGGGAATGTAACGTTTGTAATATTTCCATATCCATCATAACCATACTGCGTTGTTGAATTGTTACTGCCATTCACAAGCGTAATTGAAGTAACCCTTCCGTAATTGTCATAAACAGCAGAACGGGAACGCATAAGCGTATTTGAAGATCCGACAACAGCATATACATCAATATTTTCAGGAAGCGAAAGAATGTGTTTATCCATCAGAACCTGATCATCTGCATATTTAATTTCTGCTTTCACATTATCATTTGCATCGGACAGATCACCAAAGTCTTCAAAAATTGAAACATTACCAAAAGAAGTATGCGTGAATTTCTTCTGGGTGTGTATGGTATAATTGGATTGTCCTTCATAAAAATATTTATCTTCAAATTTAATCGCAGGATAAACATCGCTGCAATAAGGCCCTCCAGCTGGATCAGCTTCGGTACCGTTGCTTATGTATTTCAAAACATATGTGTAGTATGTTCTCACAAATTTGTCACCTAATCTATTTGTAATTTCTTCTGATTTTTTCAGCCCTTTAAAACGGAAATCATCTGTGTGAAATTTTTCAACAACAACCCTATAAACGATATTCTGATTTAGCGTGTTATGCTGCTTTGTTTTAACCGTTTCAAAACCATAGGAGGTTCTGTTTTCGCGGTCATAAACGGCATCTGCATATTCAAATGTATTCATCATTACATCTGCACCGTCTCCGGCATTTTGGTCATAAATCATCACAGATGACATTGCCATTGTTCTTTGAGGCGATTGTTGCGAGCACCCGGTTGGTGTATAATCAACAATAAAATATCCATCGCTAGGGTTGGTTACTTGTCGCAATAGGTTTACTTTCCCCAAATTGGAATAATAAACTGACAGAACGGTCTCGTCATCAGAATATGTTACATCAGCTAATCCATCATTGTTTATATCCTGAATCTGCATTTTTACAGCAGTCGAAGACTTTCCAATATTTGCAGTTGGAGAAATAATACATTTGATCATTGGTGCAACCCAAATTGGGAACCCCCATGTAATTGCACCATTCACTCCTTGATTGTCCGTTTTATTCTCTCTGAAATTTACATCCATATCCAAATACTCAATTTCAGGATAAAACCCTGTGCCGCTGTTTATTCTCACATAAAGAGTATTTGTTTGATTATCAGCGCGAATTTTATCTGCAAGTCCATCACCGTTCACATCAACCATGAAATGCTTACCAGCATCATTTGAAAATGTAAAAGAAACACCGCCTGAAATACTGTTTTCCCAAAGTGAAATTACATCAGAATCCCATCCGCCTCCCAAACTGGTATTCAAACATGTGCTGTTACTTTGACGTGGATTGCTTAATGTTGAAACTACAATTCCATTTTCAAAACCATATCCTGTATTCAAATATACATATACATTTGAGCCATTAGCAACAATGTAATCTGGCAAGCCATCACCATTTACATCATTTAATACTTCCTTTTGTTCACTGGTTCCAAGAACTCCTCCGGCACCTGTAGGACCTGATATTTGAGTTTTATAACAATAGTTATTTCTGGGCGGGCCCTGTTTTGAGAATGTGGTGCCAATTGTTGCACCACCAGATGTGCTAATATTTCGGGAAATCTCGTCATATGCTGCTAATGACATGGTTCTTGAATTTGCTTCAAAATCCCTGAAAGGAGAGGTATATTGGATTTTCCCTTTGCTGAGAATATCTGGGAAACCATCGCCATTCATATCCATAAAATCACTTACCTGATTACTGGTGCTAATGCTTCCATTCAGACCACCGGAGAGTATTGTTGGACCAATCGATCCACTTAATGAATAATTATTAGAGTTGGTCACTCTGTTCACTGCTCTAATCACAGACCCTGGCACTAATACAGTGTAAGGCGAGTATATGTCATCTATTAAGTCCTCTGGAGTAAGAGATTCGTTTTCATATATATTTCCCGGATTGCCCTGATCAACAGGTTCAGCATCAGACCAATCAACATTCAACAAATCAAAATATTGCTCAGTACTCATTTTGTTCTTATCAACAGAACCTTTACCTCTCAGTCCCTTCCATTTTCCTTCTGCCATGTCAAGATACATATATCCAAAAACCTCATTCAATGGGTTTGTTGCTCCATTATCTTCAATTACGTTGCCTACATCTTCGATTCCTGTCAGTATATTGTTCTGAGTAAAATTGCCGACTATTGATGATCCCGCCAAATTATTCATAGCGTTTTCGAAATCACTATTATAATTGCACAAATTCAATAGCGATTTATCGATAGGATCATTTTGAATTTCCGGACTGTATGTAAATTGCCCCCAATTTCTGTTGAGATTACCAAAAATGATCGAGGTGTCAGGATAGATTGTATGAATACCCACGTTATAAGTGTTATTACTGATTAAAACCTCAGCTGAAACAATTTTTTTCAACAAATTTGTATCACTCGAATAAATGTCAAAATAAACTGGAAGCGAAGCACTGCCTGGAAATGAGGTGCCTGATAAAAACACCTCTTGGTTGCCCGGTGTAATCTGATAGAATTCTTTATCAACAAGATCATGTGCCCGCTTAATTGAGAATGTCAGATTGCCCGAAGCTGTGTTATCGGTAAAAACAATATGAAGCTGAGGATATTCTGGTTCAATAAAAGTATATGGAACACTTGGAGAAATATCATTAGGGAAAAGACTGTATTCTATATAAGGGGAAAAACGCACAGTGCCAGCACTGGTTGTTGTGTCAACATTAAATGCCGGAATTGTGTTTATTGACAGATATGTAATTTCAAAGCCAGATGATACCGCACTCCATTCTACTTGAGTATTGCTTTTAAGCTTAAATGCAAACTGGTCCAGGCTGTCAACATTTGCTAGTGTATCAAGATGATATGAAATCACCGTATTATCTACAAAAACTTTTTCTTTCCAAATAATTCCATTTTTGAAAAATTGCATTTTTACCGTATCACTTAAGGCCGGAGCCGTAATACTACCATGAATACGTACTTGACCATCAAAAGGAATTTCCAATAAGCTTTTGTTTGTTAATGTAAAGTCCTTCTCTGACTCATATTTAAAAACTTTCTTACTATCTGCATCAACTCTTGATGTGTCCAGGCCAGAATAGCGCGCAGAACACTTCCAAACAATTTCATTTGGATTAATGCGATTTTTGTCAAAAAGTCTAAAAAACACTTTATCTCCTTTTGAGACATTGGGCAAGGTGGCTGAAATTATTTTATTACCTGTGTTTTGCGTATTAATACTATCAATTAAAACAATTGCATTGTTATATTCAATACTGAATTTAATCCATTCTGAAGAGTTGCTCAGATTATTAGAAGGATCTAATCCATATTGAACTATGTTTCCTGCTACTACCGTACCAGAATATGGTGCAACCCATACTTTTACAACATCTGAAACTCTGTCAAGCAAAGGATCATATTCATCCTCTGAAAACATCGTAGCATCAATTTCGTTGTTTAAATAAATTGTATCACAACCTCCCAAAATAAGCACCTGTGATTGACTTGATGAAAAAACCGGAACATTGTTGACTAAATTATTGTAATAAACAACTCCATCATCTACGTAATCAATTAACCCATCACTGTTAACATCAGAGAAATATGCTTGCGAAATTGATTTTGTCCTTGAGTAACCAGCGGCAACGTTAACCGATGAATTTTCAGTGATACCAGCATGAAAACTCAGCCCAAGCGAATTTGAATATGACCGTTCTTTACCTATATGGCTTAGTGTGGTAATTGGGATTGCTGTCGTTTCGAAAGTTAGTTCACCTGTTGTTGATAAAACCATTTTATAATATGAAACATTATCACCATCACGTACTATTTTATCTGGCAAGCCATCTCCATTAATATCTATTAAAACCGAATGGCTTTTAGTCCACGTTCTGTCATGTCCATAATTTAGGTTTATGGTGTTTTTTTTACTATAGACCTTCGCTCCGATACCAATTCCACCTCCAATACCGGCTCCGGTTAGCCAACTTTTACTGTTTCCTAAAGCAGTTGGTGTTCCGAAAATAGTACCTGTCTTTAAATCAGCATCAGGGACTTCAATTTCAGAAGGACTACCATCAAAAAACTTTTCTCTTTCGTCAATGGAATAATAATCAAACTGATATTTTTTTTCAACAGATGTAGACGAACCCCCAACAAAATGATTTACCTGAGAAAGCAACGTTTTTCCAAATTCACCAGAGACATATGTCATTACATATCTGGAAACTTCACCCCAATTTGAATTAACAACAACACTACTTAATCGATGAGCTGTTACTTCTTTGAATCCGTAACGGTACGAGACCTGAAGGTCTTCTCTCTGAACAGTTGCAGGATCTTCAAGATTGAAATCAATCCAATATGTACCATTTTCGTTTGTACCTGAACAAGTATATATAATCTTCTTAAGGTAAATTTGTTTTCCATTATCGGCAATAGTGCCAGGGGCAGACCAGGTTTTAGTGTCATATTTATATATCACGGAATTTCCATTCACATCCTCAATCCGGCTTAATTCCCATCGGGCAATACCACTACCAGTTGAAATCCGGCTTCCCGCTGTCTCGCCAAAATAATAAACAGTCCCGCTTTTATCCGTTACAGTCCAATAATAATTAGAAGGGCTCGTGCCATGCCGGATAATTTTGTTAAACGCACCTTCAACCCTTGGATAGAACTGTTTCTCAGATGCAGTCCCTCGTGCAATATAGTTGCTGCGTTGAACCTGGGGAGTCAGTTCTTCACCCGAAAACAAATATGATTCAGATTCATTGGTAGCATCGTATCGTGGTACGCCCCATCTTGTCTCAACTGATATTTCCGGAATCTGAATATTCCAACCAAGCCCCATCCAACTGTTTCCACCAGCACTGCTATATTGAATGCCTAATTGAGGTTGAGCACCAGCTCTTCCAGCCGGAATTTCAATAGGTAAACTGGATGTTGCAGACCCCATATTGTTTGCTGATGGAGGCGAAATCAAGGCAACGCCGGCCATAGGATCAGCCACCTTCAGATCTGTAATGGATGTTGGTGTATATGCTGATACTTCCGGCATCTCAGGCGCTTTGATAACGCCATTAATAAAGTCAGTAAAATGATTTGTTTTTGAAACTATTTCATTTTGTATCGTATCTACTGCAACTCTGTCTAGCACAACCCATGATGAGTTCTCCTCATCAAAATAATATGTATAAATATCCTCAGGGTTATATCCAACCGGAATTTGAGCTGGATCATACTTAATCCTGATCTCAATTTCTTTGCTGAACAAAACGCCATGTGGCAACATCCGATAACCACTGCCCATGCCGGTTACATTTTCCATCCCTTCTTCCAGAGGCGTCATATCTTTCTTTCTCAGCGTCATTGCGCTAATTGTTGTGATACTATTAATATCTCCTTCAGCGCACTGTAACGATATTCCACCATGGCATATTGAAAAGCTGCTTACCGGGTTACAGTAAAACTTACTCACCGATGAGACATGTTCAAGTGGGTAACTTAAATCGTATTCGCTTTTCTCATTAAAAACCAGTTTCTCTTTAATGATTTCTCCATCTGCAAAGCGTGCTTCTATAACTACATCGCTTACTCCGTTTACATCATTATTCAGCACGTCTGCCATGCTTTCAAATTGGCCTTGCTCTGTTTCCGTCTTGACTCCATTTACCCAAACTTCGGCATCGCAACTACCTTTGCCGTGAACAAACCCTTGTATATATGCCTTGTTGTTGTCATAATATTCCTGACCCGTCGAATTGAGTACAATCCGTCGCTCAGTAGAAAACTCTTCAACGCGCAACCTGATATTCTTTACTCTGTAGGAGTATTTTGCATAATCAGCTGTTGAAAACCGTATAGTGTTTAATCCCTGTCTTACTGCATCAATATGAAGTTTTTCCTTTTGATGTGTCCAGGAATCATTTTTAGTTATATAATAACCTCCGCATGCCAATTGATCATTTACACTTTTACTGATTCCACAGCAATTACTTACACCATATAAGTCATACTCCAGCCACACGATACTGCCTTCTGCCGGCTTTTCATCTAACAAACAACTGTAAACAGCCCCGCCTGGTATATATTCTTCACTTATATAGCCAACCAAACACTCGCGGTTTCCGGCATCTGAAGGAATAGTATTAACAGATGGCTGCGATCCGATTATATTTACGCTTGTAGTGTCAATATCAGATTTAGTCTCTGCTTGAATGTTTCCATAACCTTGCATCGAGATATCTTTTACATATTGACCGTTATTATTCCAAGAACGATTATTGGTGAAAAGCATCAGAAATGCAATGATGACAACCAATCCTGTGTACGAAAATGCTTTAGTCATAATACTGAGAATGTAATTACTGAAAGTTTTTTATCGTTTTATTGAACAACAAGTTTTCGAACCAAACTTTTATCGCCATACACTACCTCAATGGTGTATAAACCCTTTGTGTTTATACTGTACGGGATATCATATACCTGCTGCCCTGATTTTTCAATGCGAACGACCAAATCACCCCGTGCATCATGTATGTCAACCGAAACTTTAGTTTCTACGTCAAATGCTACATGAATACTGAACTTACCGGTTGTCGGATTGGGTGTAATATAACAGTTATCGGTTTCTGCAATTTCTGTTGTTTGATTTTCCTCAGAAGGAGCAGTATTAGAAACAGTTTGCCTAGCACCTTCAATTCTAAGCGAAATAGAATCTTGGTCTTTTACCCTGTCTGTAACAAATACTTCATATTCTCCAGTTGGAAAGCCATCTCGCAAGTGTACCCTTTCAGGGCTGTTCCATTGCCAGTTCATGCCGGTTTCTTTATTCACAATTTTATATTTGAATGGTTTGACACCTCCAATGACATCTATTTCAATGTTTCCGCTAGCCAGCTGCTCATCATACTGGCCACTGGCAAGTAATGTCAGCTTTTTACCAAACAAAAAACGAAATTGATCATGTCCATTCTGGTCAACATCCCAGCGGACTTTGTTGAAAAAATAAATACTGTCATTAAGAATACTGTCACTTTTGAAGATGCGGCATTGATCTGGAATAAATACACCATTACCATCGCTATTTATTACCAAATAACAGGCATCGTCAAAATCAGCACCGCCAGCATCAAGCCGAACCTGGGTTTCCCGGTTAGTATCTATTGCATTACTAACACTCATTAACCACGTTTTTTGACTGAGATGACTTATTTCATATTCATCCTTTCCTGCACTGGTGGCACAACTCAGATCTAAATTATTGTTACCCCAAACATAGTACTCATAATCATACAAAGCTCCGTCATTCATTACATTCAGTGAGTAAATTGCATCAAGTCCAATAGTCAGATCATCACTTCCACCCAAACCACTCGATTGCTTCTGATATAATTCAAAAAGGCTGTCTTTGCCAATACCGGCAACGGCATGGTGAAAATCAGTGTATTCATCATAATTCCATACACTATCGCCCCTTGAAGTTATATAATCACTCTTGTGTAATGTAATGCCATATTTTATTGCCAGGTAACTCTCAACCTTCAGTACGGATTCCTGATTAAGTTCTCCGTCAAACACCAGTATTTCTGCCAGATCACCAGTAAAGCTCAAACTATCTTTGTTTCCTACCGAAAAGTAATACAAAGCACTATCAACATCTGACTCATGCCAGCCAATCGATGCCTTGTTTAATGCAGCTTTACCATCCTGATAGGCTGTATAGGGCATTATTGTTTCACCCACATTTAAGCTGCTACATTTCAAACCGGCAAAATTTACGCTGTCTGTGCGTAAATTCCAAATAAATCCATCTGCATCGGGCATGGAAGCTCTGAATACACAAAACACCACAACACGCTTATTTTTTAACGGAGTGCTTGTAAACCTGTAGTCAAGCAATGCATCCTCAAATCGGATAGCTTTATTGAAATTAATTATTCCACCAGTATTAACTACTGATCCAGATGAATTCTCAGCAGAATGCATCTGACCACTCCTATCAGGTAATATCAGACTTGTATCGCTGCAATAATTGGCGTCATACCATAAATAAGGTTGTATTTGCCAGTTTTGACAACTCCCGGTTTTAGGAACAGTCAAAGAACAAAGCATAACAACAATGATCAACAAATGGTTTTTATGCATAAATCTTCATTTTTTACAAATCAAAAACGTGTTAATTCTGAAATTGGCGGTAAAAATAAAAATAATTTTAAATACATTTTGGTTATTCATAAATATTTTGAAATAATTTTTTCCAATTATAAGAATGTGTGTGTTTAACAAATTAACGTACTTTGAGATAACGAAGCAATAAAATATTAAAGATTATAAGCTGCACCGGTTTAATCTTATTCATATTTTCCCGCTTTATCGTATTCAGAGAAATTTTTTGTCACAAAATCACAGCTGCTATAGCTATTCCTTGATAATTTTTTCCATCCACATGTCTGAGCCTGATGAGATTTTTACATAATAAACCCCACCGGACAATTGGTTTGTTTGAACATAAAACACTGTGCGCTGGAAATCGGATTCAATCTTATCAGAGATGATTTGTCCGGTTACATCAAAAACTGTAATCTGAACTTTGTCTATTGGTTCATTCTCAAATTCAATTGCTACAAAATCAGAAACAGGATTGGGATAAACAAGGATGTTGGTTTCCTCATTGGTTTCCTGCTCAATGCTGTTTTTAATTATCACACAGGCACTCCTTCTGAAACCCCGTGTTTTTTGACATCCGTTATTATCCGTCACAGTAACTGAAATAGTAGTAAACGCACTTGGCGACGTGATCGATTGAGTGGTGGCTCCAGTTGACCATTGATAGTAATATGGAGGAGTTCCACCGGAAGGTTGTGCTGTAAGATAGCAGGTCGTTGCGTCACAATTGCAGGTGCCATTTACAACCAATGCTGTCGGTTGTGTTATCACTACCGTTCCACTGTCCACACATCCCAATGTATCTGTAATCACAAAAGAATATGTTCCTGCACAAAGACCAGACAAAGAGAAAGAATGTGAATTGTTGCTCCAGACAATCTGATAAGGCGCTGTACCACCAGATGGACTTACGATAACAGATCCATTACACAAACCATAGCATGTTACATTTGTTTTGTATATTGAATGGTATATAGCCTGATTTATTATCACTGACACCGTGTTTGATGCTGCTGTATAACAGCTGTTGGAAACAACAACATAATACGATCCTGAGGTCGTGGTTGTCAATTCATTTTCCAAACCTATCTGAAAAATGGGATTACCATTGCGATACCATACATAACTGCAACAACTGTCATAGGGAACACTTAGAGTTACAGCCTGTGTGTCGCACATCACTATCAAAGAATCATATGGGTAGATTGTCAAAGAATCCAGCGTATCGCAACATGCTGTATCCAGACGCAGCTCAAAATCATCTGTGTTTCTGTCGTTATTAAATGCCTGTACATTAAATACTGAAAAACAAATCAGCATGAAAACCAAAAGACCGTTCAACTGTTTCATTATATCGAAATTTGATGAATAATTCATTGTACTATCACACTCACATATCAACCAGCCGGGTCTGTTAAATCCCTTTCTGCACAGTCTGTAATTCTTTTGTTCAAATCCGACTCTTCTACAATCTTAACCCACACATCATCAACAACACATATTTAAACATTGGAATACCACTTTATCATAATTTTTAAGACCTGGCCAAAAATATGCAATATTTTATCATATTTGCAAATTTAACTCTTATTTAATGCCGGATTGAGGTAATTTGCTGCTCAAATTACAAATATTATCTGCTGGAATAATGCGGGATTGTAAGAAATTAATTAATTTTTCACAGTCCAAATAAACATAGCTTTAATACAAAGGTAACTTTCGCAAAATAGCACAACGCTACCTGGCCCTGGTTAGAAAACCAACAATCTCAGTTGAATGCAATCCGGTCTGTTCAAAAATCTCTTGCGTGCTGGCGCCTGACAAATACATTATCAGCGCATTAAGCGTATTTTCGTCGGGAATTGAAGTAAGAGAGATCGGAATAACAACATCGAAACCACATACAGGACATGAATAGCGACTACGACCATTCACAGTTCCATCTTTGCTGAAACTATCAGATTTACATTTGGGGCAGAACATCGCAATATTTTTTTCGGCTGGCAAATGAAAATCATGCCAACGACATCTGCTGAATAAACGCTACTATTTACGTTTTTTATTGCGCCTGATGTAAACTTCTTCGGGTTGAACCTCTTCAAAAGGCTCTTCCTTTGAATAAACAATCCGCCACATGTCATAATCAGCCTTCGAAATCTGCTTTGAGGCAAAGGCAAGTTCGAGTTTTGAAAGCTTTGATTGCTGGCGATGCCGCTCGTCTTTGGTCTTGGTCGGTTTTTGTGTCTTTGCCTTCATAAGTGTAAATTTTAGTTTAGACAGGAATTGTTGAGGAAAGTTACATTCTGTCAAATAAAGAAAATGTAATTTTATCTTACCAATTGAATTGAAAAAAAGTATATTTGTGCAAACAAGTGATACTGAATAATTAAAACAAATGTCCTCAAACAATATACTATCTCCCCTCAAAGCATTGAACAAAGCGTTTCTGAAAACGAAACCGCTTCGCAGTGATATTACCCTTTTTAAAAACAATCTGGTTCAGTTACTCGACAATTGTAATGACACTGAGTCTGAAGAGTTTCACAAGAATCTCCTCAGTACATTTCTTACTCAAACGTATTATTCTGACAAGCATTTCATCAACACCAAAGGGCGCAACGACCTTGTGATTCACAATGGTAAGGATGCCAAAAGCCCGGTCGGAGTAATAGTCGAAACGAAAAAACCTGGTAACAAGACAGAAATGCTCAGGCCTGGCAACGTAAACGCCAAGGCCATGCAGGAGCTGGTGTTGTATTATCTGAGAGAGCGCATTACACAAAACAATCTGGAGCTAAAATATCTCATCGCAACAGATATTTTCGAATGGTATATTTTCGATGCACAACTTTTCGAAAAGCTGTTTGCCCAGGATAAAAAGCTGGTACAGCATTTCAATGAATTTGAATCCGGACGCATGGGTGGAAACACCACCGAATTTTTCTACAAGACAATTGCACAGCCCACAATTGAAGCCGTAAAAGACAACATTAGCTTTACTCATTTTAATATTTCGGATTACGAAAAGCCGCTGCGAAACACAGAAATTGCTGATGACAAAAAGCTGATAGCACTACAGAAAATATTTTCGCCGGAACATTTACTCAAGAAACAATTCTCCAACGACAGTAACAGCCTGAACAAGGCTTTTTATAACGAATTGCTTCATATCATCGGCCTTACCGAGATTAAAGAGGGAAGCAAAAAAATCATTACACGCAAAAAAGAGCAAGACCGCAATGCTGGTTCATTGCTTGAAAATGCCATTTCTCAAATTGACAATAATGATAAATTCAGCGTTATTCCAAATCCTGCCCGATTTGGAGAAACCAGCGAAGAACGATATTTCAATCTTGGACTTGAACTCTGCATTACCTGGATCAACCGGATTTTGTTTCTGAAACTACTCGAAGCTCAACTATTGTCCTATCACAAAAGCAATCCGGAATTCCGCTTTCTGAGTGTAGAAAAAATCGGCAGCTTTGATGAACTGAATCAGTTGTTTTTCAGTGTGCTTGCCAAATTGTCCGATGAGCGCAACGCAAGAGTAAAAGCGCGTTTTGACAAGGTGCCCTACCTGAACAGTTCACTTTTTGAACAATCTGAAATTGAACAGCAATCCATATTTATCAGCAACCTGAGTGATGAAGAAACGCTGCCACTGCTTACAAACTCAGTGCTGAGGCGCAGCGACAAATATTCCAAATCAAAAGAAATAAACTCGCTTGAGTATTTGTTTGAATTTCTCGAGGCGTACGATTTCAGCAGCGATGGTTCGGGCGAAATTCAGGAAGACAATAAAAACCTGATCAATGCTTCAGTTCTGGGACTGATATTTGAAAAAATCAACGGTTACCGCGACGGATCATTCTTTACGCCCGGCTTTATTACCATGTACATGTGCCACGAAACCATACGCAAGGCCGTGGTGCAGAAATTCAACGAAACCAAAGGCTGGAACTGTAATAACCTGGATGAACTGTACAACAAAATTGATAATACTTCCGAAGCAAATCGGATTGTAAACAGCATTAAGATTTGCGATCCGGCAGTCGGTTCCGGCCATTTCCTTGTTTCAGCATTGAATGAACTGATTTCAATCAAAAGCGAACTCCGCATCCTGTGCGACCGCAACGGGCGCCGGCTGAAAGAGTACAATGTCGAAATTCAAAACGACGAGCTGATTTTAACCGACGAAGACGGAGAAATATTTGAATACAAACCTGGCAATAAAGAAAGCCAGCGCGTGCAGGAAGCATTGTTTCACGAAAAGCAAACACTCATCGAAAACTGTTTGTTTGGTGTTGATATCAATCCCAATTCTGTAAAAATTTGCCGCCTGCGGCTTTGGATTGAGCTTTTGAAAAATGCTTATTATAAAAGTTCTGACAGCCCGAAGAATGTCACCCTGAGCGGAGTCGAAGGGTCATTCGCAGGGTTGACAGAATTAGAAACACTGCCAAACATAGACATCAACATCAAATGCGGCAACTCCCTCATCAGCCGCTACGCACTGGATGCTGATATTAAGCAGGCGTTGAAAAAAAGCCAGTGGAGTATTGATGCTTACAAAGTAGCTATTCAATCGTATCGTGAGGCCTCAAGTAAAGAGACCAAGCGCGAAATGGAAAAGCTGATCAATCGGATCAAGTTTGATTTTGAAAGCGAAGTCGCCATCAACGACAAACGTTTGAAACAACTGAATTTGCTTCGGGGAGAATTGACTGCACTTACCTCCGAAGTCACCATGTTCGATCGCAGCGCAAAAGAAAAAGCTGTCTGGAACAAAAAAGTAGAAAAGCTATCAAACGAAATTTCAACGATTGAGAAAGAACTTGAAGAAATTAAAAGCAACAAGATTTACGACAACGCCTTTGAATGGCGTTTTGAATTCCCAGAAGTATTAAACGATGATGGAGATTTTGTTGGATTTGATGTGGTGATTGGGAATCCGCCGTATGTTCAATTGCAAAAAATGGGAGAAATCAGCGATGATTTGAAAAAACTGAATTTTGCAACATTTGAAAAAACAGGAGATTTGTACAGCTTGTTTTATGAACAGGGATATAATATTCTTTCAGAAAAAGGCATCTTAACCTTTATTTCTTCGAATAAATGGATGAGAGCCGGATATGGAGCGAGCACCCGAAAGTTCTTTGCCGAAAAAACTAATCCAATACTATTGCTTGACTTTGCTGGTCAAAAAATATTTGATGAAGCTACTGTTGATACAAATATCTTGATATTCATTAAAGAAGAAAATCGGAAAAAAACTCTTGCCTGTATTGCCAATGAAATCATCTTGCAGAATTTGAGTGTTTTTGTTAAGCAACAAGGTATTGAATGTGATTTTTCAAAAAATGAAAGTTGGACGATTCTAAGTCCAATTGAGCAAAGTATAAAACAGAAAATAGAAGCTGTTGGTACTCCACTTAAGGATTGGGATATTAATATTTACCGTGGAATTTTAACTGGGTATAACGAAGCGTTTATTATAGATGGTGAAACAAAAAACAGACTGATTGAGGAAGATCCAAAATCTGCTGAAATTATACGACCGATTTTAAGAGGGCGCGATATTAAACGATATAGTTATGAGTTTTCAGACCTGTGGCTGCTTTATATTCCCTGGCATTTTCCACTCCATGAAAACCCTTCAATGATGGGAGCATCAGAGATCGCTGAAACTGCCTTTAAAACAGATTTTCCAGCAATATATAATCATTTATTAAAGTTTAAAAATGAATTATCTAATCGAAATAAAACAGAAACAGGAAAGCGATATGAATGGTATGCTTTACAAAGATGGGGGGCAAATTATTGGGAGGATTTTTCTAGACAAAAAATCATCTTTCAAGAAATGGTACAAGAACCAAGCTTTATTTTAGATGAAGAAGGGAAATATATGTGTTTAGATACTGCGCGAATAATTACAGGTGAGAATTTGTGGCTACTTCTCTCTATTATGAATTCAAAATTATTTTTTTATTCTGTAAAAGCTTTCTATGGTGGAGGCGGCCTAGGTGAGACTGGAATAAGGATGAAACACACATATTTTGAGAATTTTCCAATGCCAAATTTTTCCAACGGTGAAAAAGAAAAAATTCATTTACTAGTTAAAAACCCAACAATGAGTAATATAAACGAAATTGATAAAATAATTTATTCGGTATATGGATTTACCGATACAGAAATAGACTTGATTAATAACCTTCAATAAAATTGATTTCAGCTTGATCTAAATTATACATAGAGTAAACAATATTATTAAGCTCATTTTCAGCGTCTTCATTTTCTAAATTGCTACTAAGACTGTTGAAAATTGAGTCTGCCAATCTGCAAATGCATTGTTCAACTTCTTTTTCCGGAAAAGGAATAAGTATTGGCTCAATAGCTTGAACACTTATGAGTAAATCTCCTGTCCCTGTTTGTGGCGAATCTTTCAGCAAGTATTTTCCCATCTTAGAATTTAATATAGCGACCAAAAATTTTAATTGTTTACCAGTGGCAAAGCAGGTACTATCTAACGTCATTAATCCAGATTCATCATATGAGAATCGTAAAATAGAACCAACTCGCTTCCAAACAATTTTCTGTCTAGAAAAATCCTCCATATAAGCACAGTTTCTCAAATTGTATGGAGTGTCACCTTTGTCGGCTCGTTTTTCTAATACTTTATAGAATTGACTAAGGTGCTTTTTGACAGCAGGATAATTCATGACATCTATAGGTTTTATCCCTTTTTCTTTAACACCGTTGTGTGTGTTTATTAGCCATAAATCAGCAAAGTCGTAACCATATCTTTTTATGTCTCTGCCACGTAAAATCGGTCGTATTTTATCGACAGACTTTCAATCTTCATCAATAATTCAGGATTTTGTGTTCTCATCGATAATTAAAGCACATTGTAGCCAATCAAAAAGCCCCAAATTTGGAGTTACATAAAACAGCATGGTTTTCTTTACACTTTTTATGTTTACATTAAACAGGTTGACCTGTTAATAATTTAAACACAAAGGAACAATGATTTACGGCTACATTCGGGTAAGCACCGACAAACAAACTATTGAAAACCAACGCTATGAGCTTAACCAGTTTTGTGAAAAAAACATTCTGGTAGTTGACAAATGGATTGAAGAAACCATCTCAGGTACGAAAAACCTCAATGAAAGAAAGCTTGGCAAACTTCTCAAACGAATGAGAAAAAATGACATCCTCATTTGTTCCGAACTTTCCCGCCTTGGCAGAAACCTGCTCATGATTATGGGTATTTTAAATGAATGCATGAACAGAGATATTCAGGTTTGGACTATTAAAGACAACTACCGCTTAGGAAGTGATATTAACTCCAAAGTCCTGGCATTTGCGTTTGGCCTTTCCGCAGAGATAGAACGGAACCTGATCTCTCAGCGAACCAAAGAAGCGCTGGCACGCAAAAAAGCAGAAGGGGTAATATTAGGTCGCCCAAAAGGCAGAAAATCGCAGAAAACCAAACTAACAGGACAGGAAAAGAAAATTCAGGAGCTTTTAGACAAAAAAGTTTCTTACTCAGCCATTGGGAGGATTTTAGGCGTGCATCGATTAACAGTTAGCAGCTTCGTAAAAGGGGAGCGGTTTTGTGAATTCGAGAATTAAAAATTCACCTTTACGAGTCAGAAAAAACAAAATCACATTATCGTGGTACATAACGCAAAACAAGTACGTTTCTGATTGTACCATGGCTACTCCAAATTGATTTTGAATTACGAAAAGCGATTATTGCTATGAGAAAAGTAAAAACAAACCAATAGCAGATTAATTTTACAATTAACTGTTGCAAAACACCCTGAAAGTTAAGAAAACATTAGTAGAAGCAATTAAGATTTTCTATAGCGTTTGCCAGGCTTTTACTGACATATTCAAGCTGTTTTCATAAACGTATTCCGATTATGTGTTGAAAAACATTTACAAAACATGACATTAGTTTTGTAAAATGTTTATATATTTGGGTTTAGAAAGCTTGAAAAGGTAACAATGTTTATTGCAAAGATGTTATTTCAACAGCTGTTTTAAATGATTTTGTTTTCGTAACACCCCCAAAATTTGAAATTGATAATTGTCGATAACTTCTAAAATGTCATAATATGTCAGATTCAGCAAAAGGATCAGCGGCTGGATATATATTCCAATTTGAAAAAGCATTATTAATGCTTTCAAAAATCGAGAATGTAAGTCATTATATTTCTGTTGAAGATGTTGATGATATTGCTAATCATACGGAAACAGGTACAATTGTTATGACTGTTCAAGCAAAACATAGTATAGTCCGCAGTGGAACGACATTCGAAGACACTAGTTATGCCCTATGGAGAACCCTACAAATTTGGATTGAAAAACTAGAAAAATCAATTTTTAATTCGTCCACAACATTTATTTGTTCAACGAACAAAGAAATTCCTGAAAAATCGCTTATATCAAAAGCAACAAAACTTCCTTGTGAAAAGGTTATTGAGGAGGTTGAAGCTATTTTAAAAGAACAGAAAGGCAAAGTTAAAAAAATTAAAGTCACTGAAGATAAAAAGAGTATTACTAAAATCATCAAACTAATTGAGTTCGCTCTTTCAAAAAGAAACTTATTTGAAATCATTTTAAAAAATTTACAAATAGAAGATAAGGAAAACGCCAAAGAGAAATTATTGCTCAACTTACATGTCAGCAGTAATAAATATTCTGACACTAATAAAGATGCAATTTATAGTTCCATGTTAGGGTGGATAATTGATAATTGTTTACTGAAATGGAGGAACGGTAGTGAGGCTAGGATTTCTAAAGAGAGTTTCAATGACAAAATTTTTCATGTGTTTACTAATCCAACGATCATAAACGCTGTGTTTCGCACTAAAGAATCTCTAGGAACCATCAATGATAATGACATACTAGAAAGACGCAAAGACTTATTTGTAAAGCAAATTGAAGACATAAACCGAAATGGAAAAGCCAAAGAAAGAATAATTAAAGAGGCGATTTTGAATTACATATATTCAGATATTGAGCTGTCTTATGTTATTACCAAAGGAGACTTTACCAAGACGGATTTAGATGAATTTTATAATCTCTGTTTCGAGTCTTGGCAAACCTGCTTTGATGAAATTGTAATTGATGAAATTGAAAATTATTCAGAGATAGAACAGAACAATCTAGCAATTCTAATCTTTGATAAAGTAATGAATAATATTGATATTAAGTTCAAAGCAAATTGTAGCTTTACACCTGCAAATAAATATGTAAGAAATGGGAGTTTTTTGAAACTTTCAAATATACCAACAATTGGATGGCATCCAGATTGGGAGACTAAATACAAACAATAATGAATCAAATTGGCCTTTTCGATTTAATGCAGAATCAAGCGGTAAGTGCAATTGCTTTACAAGGGTTTATCCTTGGATACCATAATGTTGCGAAAAACAAGGCAAATAAGCTTCCATATCCTCACCTTGGCTGCCTTTTCTACGTATTACCAATTGTCTATAATCAAAAGGCCGTGAATACGTTTAGAAGCTCAAACGAACTATATTCTGCATTACTAAAGGAGAATTCAATTATTTTAGGGCTACAGGAAAGGGCTAACAAAATGGCTGAACAAACTTTTGATGCCTTAAATCTAGCGTTCAGCAAGAAAATCCTTTCATACAACAAAACAAATCAAACAGTTGAGCTAATGAAAGGTTTTGAAACAAAAAAAATTGCACTATTTCTATCAATGAATTCTTTTGATAATAGTGTAAAAAAAATTCAGGATTCCGCATTTAAGCTAGGGTCCATCTTTGCAAAAAGGGATAAAAACAATATCCAATTTGAACTAAAAATTGTTCTTTGATGAAAATGAAAATAAGCAGGATAATTCTTTATCCAAAGAATACTGATTTGGCAACTAGAGTTATTAAATTTGACCTTGAAAAGGTTAATGTTATTACTGGTTACAGCCAAAGAGGAAAATCTGCAATAATACCAATAATTGATTATTGCTTAGGAAGTAGTGAATGTAATATTCCCATTGGAAAAATTCGGGAATATGTTGACAAATTTGCAATTGAAATAGTACTTGAAAACTATTTAATGTTCATTGCAAGGGACAATCCTGATGGGCTAAGTAAAACAAATATATATTACAATATTTACGATAATGAAATTAATCGGGCATTTAGTCTTGATTCATGGCTAGATAATGCAGATGATTATAAAACAAATCGTGAGAACTTAAAAGGACTGCTTGGGAAAATTGCTGGATTTGAAAATATTGCTGATAAAGATGATTCAAAAAGTGGGTTTGACGCACCTGCGAGTTTTCGAGACACAAGTGCTTTCCAATTTCAGCCTCAAAACATTATTGCAAACCCAACTACAATTTTTTATAACACTGATACATTTGAGCATTTAAAAAGACTGAAATCAATATTCCCATTAGTATTGGGTTATAAGTCATATGAAATATTAAAAATCGAGAAAGAAATTGAATATTTGGAGAAAGATGAAAAGGAAAAAAGCCAGAAATACAACGATATACAGCTTCAATATGAAAATTGGCAGTCTGACATTTATCAATATTACTCTCAAGCAATAAGTTTTGGACTATCAAATGCAAACATAAACATTGCATCTTCAAAAGTTGATGAGATTAAAGCGGAATTAAATAATATTGTTAATGATGTAAAATGTAATCGTTTTTTTAAAGAAGGTTCTTCAATGCGGCATTCATTGATAATCGAGGAATTAAATAATGAAAGAATTGTTAAATCCAGGGAGTTGGATGAACTTAAAGTTGATCTATTGAAAATTGAACAATTTGATAAGTCGAAGGATGGATATTTAACAACTGTTGCAGAGGAGGTTAATAATAGATTAAAACCTATTGATTGGTTTTTAAGTCAAAATGGCACAGATGTTTGCCCTTTTTGTAATTCCAAATCTGACAAAGCAATAAATGAGCTATTGAAGTTGAAAAATGAAAAAGAAGCAAATGAATTAATTTTAAACGAGTCTAAGTCCGTTGAGTTTAGTTTTGAAAAAGAAAAAAATACATTAAGGGGGAAAATTAAATCAATAGAGAAAGAAATTGGAATCATTGATAGAAATATGTCAATCTTAATTGCAGAAAATAAAGAGTATTATAAAAAGTACCAAGGAGTATATGAATTTGCAGGCAAAATTGAACACGTATTAGAAAATTTAAATAAAATTGCTCCTGACAGTGAGTTATTGATTGAACTAGAAAAAATCAAATCGAAACTTGCGGAAAAGAGAATAAAATTGAAAAAATTAAAAGAACGATTTGATAGAGACTCATCACTAAAGAGGTTGACTAAAAACATATATGAATACATTAAAATACTTCCAATTGAAGAAAAAGGTTTTAGAAACGTAATTTTAGAGCCAGAAAATAGTGCCAATATTAAAATTGAGGACACAAAAACAAAAAATGTTACATTTTTATCAAAGATTGGAAGCGGTGCTAATCATATGTGTTACCACTTAGCTACTTGCTTAGGGCTACATGAGTTTTTTGTTAAGCTTCCAGAAGCAGGGAAGTTAAATTATATTCCTTCATTTCTTGTTTTAGATCAACCAAGCCAAGTATATTTCCCAGAGCATTTTAAAGAATTAGAAAAAAGTTCGCCAGACAAAAAAAAGAAAATTTCGGAAGATATAAGAAACACTAGTCTAATTTTCACTGCTTGTTCAACTTTTATTAAACGAACACAATTTCAAACCCAAATAATAATATTAGAGCATGCTCCTAAAGAAACTTGGGGGGATGATGAGCATATTCACTTAGTTGAAGATTGGCGTGGCAATATAGAAACTAATGATTACAACGCTTTAATACCAGTAGACTGGTTTGGTAGTGAATTATCTTAAAAGAAATCCAAAACTTTTAAGTATTTTCAACTCCACTGAAATGGGAATCAAACCTTTCTTGACCATATATTCAACAAATAAAACCGATACTAGCTAATAATTGAACTTGTTTTTACCAAAAATCGCCTGAAAAACGACCAGATTTACCAAAAAACACCTGAGAAACACCAGAATTTTACTAAAAAATGATCCGGAGGAGGAAAATCCCGGATCATTTTTGCTGTTTGATTTGATTTTTACGGGTTTTTCAGAATCCAATCAATGGTTTGTAGTTTTTTGAAAGGAATTTTTCAATGTCGGAGGCTTTGTAATAGATCTTATGGTTGATCTGAGAGAAGGGAATCAATTTATCGTCGCGATACGACTGCAATAATCGCTTGCTGATATTAAGTACCTGGCACACCTGCTGGTTGTCGAGCCAACGTTCGTTCAGCGGGTTCTGAGCATCCTTGACTATTGTCAGAATTTTCTGCTCAATACCATCAATGCGCCTGACAATTTTTGCAAAGGCTTCGGATTCTATGGTTATTACGTCCATCTTGTTTTGATTTTAAAGATTAAACAATCAGTGGATGGTTCGTTGCAACTAAAACCAAAGCAAGAATACGCAGGAAAAAACAGTCTTTTGGTCTTAAAAGGGTCTCAGGTACCCGAAAAGACTCTTTTTGCACTATACAGTGTCATTCATCTGTTTCGAAAAATCCGGACAGATCAATTCTTTTGGGACTGTCCTGCTTTATGTGTTTATCAATCCTGTATGGCTTCAACAAAGTATGAATGGTGTATGAGCTCAAGGGCTTGCTATTTCTATCGATAAAGTTAGCCACTATAAAGGCTTCGAGGTTTTCGCGCGTGGTTTCGATGAATGGGCCCTCCGGAGTTCTGTATTTTTCAAGCAACTGAGTGAATATATCCACCAGAACATTCACCTGTCCGTTAAGTTTGATCGGTTCACATTGCCCAGTACCAGTGTTTTCAATGGTCTTGCTGCTATATAAAAAAGTCTTACTGCTTTCCGAAAAGGCTTGGGGCATTATGTCATCTGAAACACAAGTGTTTTCAATAAAAGACTTTCTGAAAACTGTTGGACTTATTGCCAGGCAATGTCTGAACAATCTGAATACTTTTCGCAAAGACAGCTCCTGAAAAATTTCGTACAGAAGCCGTTCCTTGCTGTCCAAAGGAGGATTGATATAGGGACTGAACATCTGCTGTAAAAATACAATTGTTCTTACAACAAACAGATTAAGAACAAATAGAATGTAAATATTATCCCGGCTGGTCCCCAACTGAATTTCCCGAAGCTCGCGCTTTGCATCCGCAAAAAGTTTTTTCGATTTTTGCAGTTGCCGGTTGGCGTAAATCATCAACGCCTTCTCATCGTTGGAATACACAAGAACCCATTCAGCCCTGAGTTTGATGCGTTCAAACTCATCCCCCATAAATTCAAAAAAGCTTACACATTTTGGCGTTTCGTATTGCGGAATATCAATGGCGTCTTCCAGTTGATACATCTTGTTTGGCCTGATTTCAATTTCATATTTTCTATTCGGGAGCTGCCTGTAATCTATAGAATAATCCTTTCTGCTTTTGTATCCAAGCGAAAGAAAATCATGGGTCTCAATGTACTCCAGAATATTTGCATCTTCGGGAAGTACAGCAACACTAAGCGTATTGGCTTCATACACCAGATTGCTGAACCCTTCGGGATGATTGTAGCGCGTCAATCCCGGGTGAAACCGGCCATTGGCAATTTCACAGTATGTATTTACATGTATTAACTCATGGTACATGCTATTTCTTCGACTTTTACATGATGTTAAAAAACATGAATAATCATTCATTTATTGTCAACCCAAAAAACAACAAAATCTCAAAATGCTGATTAATGGCTCATGTAGAAGAAGTCGATACTTATAATATTTCAAAAAAATTAAGTTTCCGGTAAAAAATCCCGAATAATTTAACAAATTAATCAACAGTCAGGTATGGGCAAAAAAGCTACACTTCATCAGAAATATTCGCTACACCCGAGCTGTCTTAAAAAATCGCCAAAATCTGCACACCCACTTTATCCGGAACCCTGGGTCCCACCATGTTTTTTGGATTATAAAAAGTTGTATATTTGCATTCTAACAAAATCGTTCTTCAGATAGTGCAAAGTTTTAAAAAGTCAGCTGTCATTTAAGCTACACAGGGTTTTCGCACTTCAGGATATTTAGTTCCAGAGCGGGTTTTCGCATTTACGTTGCGGAGCCTGTCTCTCCGCCACCAGCCAAACAGCCAGGATTTTTCCCGGCTGTTTTTTTGTGCACGTGCGGAAATGCCGGATGAACGAATAACTGATGTTTATAAAATCCGGACCAAAGCTTCAAAGAAGTTTTCAGCTGAAGCCAGCTGGATTTTGGAGAAAATTTGTCTCATTTCGTCTAAATATACCTGTTAACACCCCTGATATTCAACAGCTTTGATGCAACCTTTTGGGGCTTCGCCGTATCTTTGCATTAAATTTCATGCGATGAAAGCACTGTTTTTAAGCCTTTTTCTGTTTGTGACGGTTTTGGGGGTACAAGCTGAGGGATATGACAACGAAGGCGACACCATATACGAAGGACTGAACCTTGCTGAGGACTTCCTGTTGTTTATGCCCAATGCTTTTTCGCCCAATGGCGACGGCCACAACGATTATTTTATGCCTGTGGGCTCAGGCATTACGCTCGATTTTTTTGAAATGAGAATTTACAATCGTCGTGGAAATCTTGTATATTTGACCACTGATATCAACAAACCCTGGGATGGAGATGTTACGGGAAAGGACTATGACGAAAATACTTCCGAGGTGTTTGTGTATCACATCACCGTTCGAACCTACAAAGGGGCCGAACGCGAGTATTTCGGTCATATTGTACGATTACCTTAATCCATGAGCAGATTCAGAATTATTAAAGAATATCTGAACTTATCCAAAACCGAGAAAGCCGGCATCTGGCTCTTACTCACCATTCTTCTTGCCGTTATTGTACTTTCCGTTTTTCTGCGTCCCGGATCTCCTGCGCAAAAACAGGATTTTTCAGCGTATGAAAAACAGATTCTTGCGTGGGAAAAATCGGTAAACAGCAGCGAATCTTCTTATCAGCATTACGAAAACGATCTCGATAATCCGCAGCAATCCATTGCACGATCGAAAATCACCCCTTTCGAATTCAATCCAAATGAGCTCGATGCGCAGGGTTGGAAGAAGCTTGGACTGACCGACAAACAGGTAAAAAGCATTATGAATTACCGTCAGAAAGGCGGCGAATTCCGCATCAAAGCGGATGTTGAGAAAATGTACAGCATCAGTGCAGAAGAATACAACATCCTGAAGCCTTATATTTTATTGCCCGAAACCGCGACGAAATCTACGTCTTACTCAAGTGAGAAAAAACAAAAGGAAGCGGTTCATGTTGAATTGAATTCGGCCGACAGCACTCAACTCAAGACGGTAAATGGCATCGGACCAACCTTTGCAAGGCGCATTATTGCTTATCGTTCGAAGCTTCATGGATTTTACCGCGTCGAACAACTGAAAGAAGTAAAAGGTATTGATGAAGAAAAATATCAGCAGATTGCGCCCTATGTTTTTGTCAATCCGTATCAGGTGCGCAAGATCAACATCAACACGGTATCGTTTGACGAATTGAAGCAGCATCCGTATTTCGGCTATAACATTGCGTTATCGCTCATCAATTACCGCAAGCAGCACGGCGCCTATGCTGCATTGGCCGACATCAAAAAATCGGCTTTGATTACCGAAGAAGTGTATCAGAAAATCAGCCCGTATCTGACGATTCAGTAGAGGCACAAAGCACAACACCAGCAGCTTAATGCTTAACGCTTAATGCTTTAAAAATTCGTAGATTCTCAGATCATTAAGCTTTAAATTTTTAAGCTTTAAGCAACGAAATTTAGCAACGCACAGGGCGCAACGCTCGATGCACAGAATACAATGCACTGGACCGTTGCTTCGCGCTCTCCGCCGCGACGGACACAACGCACAACGCGCAATGCGCAACGCTTAGCGCATTCGGTCCAGCTCCGTCGCGGCGGACGAAGGAAGAAGTAAAGTCTGAATTACCATTAACCGATAACAGTTAACCATTTTCAATTAACCGATAACCATTAACCGTTAACCATTATTTTTTCCGTTTTTCACTCCCGCACAATTCTGATCACTTCATTCTCCATTCTGAGGAAATACACTCCCGGAGCATACACGCCAAGATCAAATTCTTTCATGTGCTGAGGTCCGTTGAGCTGATTGTATTTTCCTTTAAATAATAGTTGTCCTTGCGCGTTGGTTAGTTCAACTTCCGCATCAGCTGCGCCGTTGGAGTAGATATAAATCAAACCGTTGCCTGGATTTGGAAATACATGGAATACCATGTCAGCATGTTCATCAATCGCATCGCATATTTCAATGGTGATGGCGATTGTATCCGAAGCAATGCAGCCGTTATTTACAGTTACACTTACATCAAAAGTGCCGGCACCATGCGATGTTGAATCCACCATGATGGATTGTCCTGTCGCACCACCTTCGCTCCAGAGATAGGTTGCACCCGGGTTTCCGGCATCCAATACCATAAATGCATCAGCGCAGATGGTGGTGTCGTTTCCGAGAAATACCTCCGGAAGCGGATTCACTGTCAGATTCAGGGTGAACGTAGAATCGCATCCCGTCAGCGTTTGAAGACTATCATAATACACACCTCCGCTGGAATATGTGTTGCCATGCCAGGTGTAAATATCTCCATCGCACATTGAATAATTTTCGTTGAAAGTGTACACCGGATTGACTGTAAGATTCAATACAAACACACTGTCGCATCCGTTTATAGTTGTGTACGCTGCGGTGTATGTACCACCTGCTGTGTACGTGGTTCCATGCCAGGTGTAGCTGTCGCCATTGCACATTGAATGATTTTCACTGAATGCGTATGTTGGATTGACAGAGAGATTCAATGTATAAACACTGTCGCATCCGTTTACAGTTGTGTACGCTGCTGTGTATGTGCCACCTGCTGTGTACGTGGTTCCATGCCAGGTGTAGCTGTCGCCATTGCACATTGAATGATCTTCATTGAATGCGTATGTTGGATTGACAGTCAGATTCAATGTATAAACACTGTCGCATCCGTTTATAGTTGTGTACGCTGCGGTGTATGTACCACCTGCTGTGTACGTGGTTCCATGCCAGGTGTAGCTGTCGCCATTGCACATCGAATGATCTTCATTGAATGCGTAAGTTGGATTTACAGAGAGACTCAATGTATAAACACTGTCGCATCCGTTCACGGTTGTGTACGCTGCGGTGTATGTGCCACTTGCTGTGTACGTGGTTCCATGCCATGTGTAGCTGTCGCCATTGCACATTGAATGATTTTCACTGAATGCGTAAGTTGGATTGACAGTCAGATTCAATGTATAAACACTGTCGCAGCCAGTTGTTGAAACATAGGATGCCGTATATGTTCCGGAAGCACTGTAAACACTGCCATGCCAGGTATATGTGTCTCCTTCGCATATGCTGCGGTTTTCAGTAAATGCATAACCTGCAACTTCGGACAAGGAAAGCACATAAATACTGTCGCAACCGCTGATTGAATTATAGTATTTTGTGTATACACCGGGTGTTGTGTAAGTAGTTCCGTGCCACAGATAGGATGAGCCCTGACAGATGGAATGACTTTCATTGAAAAGATACGTTGGATTAATTGTCAGATTCAACGTATAGATACTGTCACATCCGTTCACAGTTGCATAGGCTGCCGTATAGGTTCCGGCAGTTGTGTATGTGTTTCCATGCCATGTATAACTGTTTCCTGCACACATTGCATAGGTTTCATTAAATGAATATTCAGGATGTACTGTAAGATTCAGCGTGTACACACTGTCGCATCCGGTGGATGAAACATACGAAGCTGTATAAATACCTGCAGCTGTATAGTTGTTTCCATGCCATGTATAACTGTCGCCACTGCATATGCCGTGGTTTTCATAAAAGGCGTAACTGGAAATATCAGACAGATGCAGCGTATAAATGCTATCGCATCCATGAATGGAAGTGTATGTTTTCGTATAGGTTCCGGGTGCTGAATAAGTGGTTCCATGCCAGGTGTAGGTTGATCCCTGACAGACAGCATGGTTTTCGGTGAAAGCATAGGTCGGATGAACGGTGAGGTTTAAAGTATACATGCTGTCACAACCATGAATGGTCGGATATGTTTTGGTATACACACCTGCCACAGAGTATGCATTGCCGCGCCAGATGAAGCTTTCACCCGCACAAATGGATTGATATTCATTGATCGCATACGACGGATAGGTGCTCAGATGCAGTGTGTAAGTGCTGTCGCAGCCATGAATGCTGGCGTAGGTAATAGTATAATCACCTGCCACAGAGTATGTGTTACCTTTCCATGTATAACTGTCTCCTTCGCATATAGCGTGGCTTTCAGCAAACGAATACGTTGGATAAACTTTCAGATCAAGTGTGTACACACTATCACAGCCACCGGCTGAAACATAGCTTGCGGCATAAATTCCCGGTGACGTATAAGTTGCACCATGCCACAGATACGAGTCACCGGCGCACATACTATAACTTTCGGAAAAAGCATAACTTTGAATTTCTGATAAGTTCAGTGTATAAATACTGTCACATCCATGAGTGGTGGTGTACGATTTTGTATAAGTGCCCGGTATGGTATAGTTTGTACCATGCCAGGTAAAGCTTGATCCCTGGCAGATTGCGTGGTTTTCGCTGAATTGATATTTGGGATAAACAAGGAGATTCAGCGTGTACATACTGTCGCAGCCACTCGCTGTGCTGTAGTGTTTGGTGTAAGTCCCCGCGGCTGTATAAATTGTTCCATGCCAGATGTAGCTGTCGCCATTACAGATTGAATGATTTTCGTTGAATGCGTAAGTGGGATTGACAGTCAGATTCAATGTGTATATGCTGTCGCATCCGTTCACTGTTGTGTACGCAGCAGTATAGGTGCCACCTGCTGTGTACGTGTTGCCATGCCAGCTGTAGCTGTCACCGTTACATATTGAATGATTTTCATTGAATGCATAAGTCGGGTAGACGGTGAGATTTAAAGTATACATACTGTCACATCCGTTTACAGTTGTGTACGCTGCGGTGTAGACACCACCCGCTGTGTATGTGTTTCCATGCCAGGTGTAGCTGTCACCATTGCACATTGAGTGATTTTCGTTGAATGCGTAATTTGGATTGACAGTCAGATTCAATGTATAAATACTGTCGCATCCGTTCACAGTGGTGTACGCTGCGGTATAAGTGCCACCTGCTGTGTACGTGTTTCCATGCCATGTGTAGCTGTCTCCATTGCAAATTGAATAATTTTCATTGAACGCGTAAGTCGGGTTGACTGTCAGATTCAATGTGTAAATACTGTCGCAGCCCGTTGTGGAAACATAGGTGATGGTATAGGTGCCAGCCGCATTGTAGGTGTTTCCCTGCCAGGAGTAAGTCTCTCCGTCGCAGATGCTGTGGTTTTCGGAGAATGAATATCCTGCAACTTCCGACAAATTCAATGTGTAAATACTGTCGCAGCCGTGAATACTGCTATATGTTTTTGTGTACGTACCTGCTGTCGAATAGGTGGTTCCATGCCAGGTGTACGATGATCCCTGACAGATTGAAAAAATTTCATTGAATGTGTAATCCGGATAAACAGTGAGATTTAATGTGTATATACTGTCGCAACCATGTATTGTTGTATAGTTTTTTGTGTACACGCCAGCTGTTGAATATAAGCTTCCATGCCAGATGTAAGAGTCGCCACTGCAAATTGCAAAATTCTCAACGAAAGCATAAACGGGATTAACATTAAGATTCAGCGTATAAACACTGTCACAGCCATGCACTGTTGAATATGCAGCAGTATAGGTGCCAGTCGCCGAATATGTGTTGCCGCGCCAGGTATAGCTTTGTCCTTCGCAGATGGATTGATTTTCACTGAACGCATAAACCGGATTAACGACAAGGTTTAAAGTATAGGTGCTGTCGCAGCCCGCCGATGAGGTATAAACAGCGGTATACGTTCCTGCGAGTGAATAGGTGTTACCCTGCCAGGTATATGAATCGCCTTCGCAGATGTTATGATTTTCGGTGAAGGAATAATCCGCCACTTCGCTCAGATTGAGTGTATAAATACTGTCACAACCATGAATCGTGTTGTAATTTTTTACATAGGTACCAGCTGCTGAATACGTGGTTCCATGCCAGGTGTAGGTCGATCCCTGACAGATGGATTTGTTTTCGGTGAAAGAATACTCCGGATTCACCAACAGAGAAAGCGTATAAGTACTATCGCAGCCATGTATGGTGGTATGTGATTTTGTGTACGTTCCGGATGCCGAATAGGAGTCGCCGTGCCAGGTGTAGACATCTCCCTGACAGATTTCGGCCATGTCGAAAAATCCGTAAGCCGGATAAACAGTCAGATTCAGAATATAAGTGCTGTCGCAGCCATCCGATGAAACATAATTTCTTGTATAGATGCCTCCTGCTGTGTAACTGCTTCCATGCCACACATAATTTTCACCCTGACAAATAGCATAACTTTCGTTGAATGTATAAACAGGATGCACCGTCAGATGCAGCACAAACACACTGTCGCAGCCCGATTGCGAAAGCAGGCTGTCATAATATGTTCCGCTTGCAGTATATGAATTTCCGCGCCAGACGTAGGTTTCACCATTACATACTTCAGCTTCAGTCAACCAATTATACGTTGGCTGAACAGTGAGATTCAATGTGTACACGCTGTCGCAACCGTTGATGGTCAGATAGTTTTTTGTGTACACACCACTTGCCGAATAGGTGGTACCATGCCATGTGTAACTTTCACCCTGACACATGGAATGATTTCCACTGAATGTATATTCCGCATGTACAGTCAGGTTGAGCACATACGTACTGTCGCAACCTTTGCTAGAAACATAGGTTTTGGTATATGTTCCGGAAATATTGTATGTTGTGCCACGCCACACATAACTTTCGCCGCTGCATATAGAGCGGTTTTCGGTAAACAGATACGATGGATTAACTTTCAGGTTTAATGTATATACACTGTCGCATCCACCTGATGAAACGTAGTTTGCAGCGTATATTCCAGCTGTTGTGTATGTGTTTCCATGCCACAGATATGATTCACCGGAGCAGATTGTTTTGTTTTCAGAAAAAGCATAACTGGGAATCTGGGTCAGATTCAGCGTGTATATGCTGTCGCAGCCGTGAATGGTTGTGTAGCTTTTTGTGTACACACCGGGACTTGAATAGGTCGTTCCATGCCAGGTGTAGGTTGATCCCTGACATACCGCACGATTTTCACTGAAAGAGTAATCGGGATATACAGTCAGATTCAGCGTGAAAACACTATCACATCCGTGAATGGTTGTATATGTTTTTGTATACGTACCGGCCGTTGAATACGTGCTCCCCTGCCATAAATAGGTATCTCCCTGACAGATGGACTGAACACTGTTGAATGCATAGGTCGGATATACGGTCAGATTCAGCGTGAAAATACTATCGCAGCCATGAATGGTTGTATATGCCCTGGTGTAGGAGCCTGCCGTAGTATAGGTAGTTCCCTGCCACAGATAGGATTCACCTTCACAAATCGCATGGTTTTCATTGAATGAATAATCCGGATAAACCACAAGATTCAGTGTATACGTACTGTCGCAACCACCTGATGAAACATAGATTTTATTATAGATACCAGCAGTGGTGTATGTTGTTCCATGCCATGTATATGATTCGCCGTTACACATGCTGTGAGATTCCGAAAATGCATAGGTCGGAATCGTGGTCAGATTGAGTGTGTATGTACTGTCGCAACCATTGGCAGTTGAGTAGTTTTTTGTGTATACACCAGCGGCAGAATAGGTTGTTCCATGCCATGAATAGGTCGATCCCTGGCATATCGCCTTATTTTCGCTGAATGCATAGGTTGGATTGACTGTCAGGTTCAGTGTAAAAGTGCTGTCGCAGCCATGAATGGTTGAGTAGGTTTTTGTGTATACGCCCGGAGTGGCATAGGTGCTTCCATGCCAGGTATAGGTTTGTCCCTGACACACTTCGGCTTCGTTCAGTGTTTCATAAGTCGGATAAACAATCACATTCATGGTAACCACCGGAGCGCATTGACCGGCCGTTGGAGTAAAAGTATACACCGTTGTTCCGGCGCTTGCAGTGCTGATTGTAGCAGGGCTCCATGTTCCGGTAATGCCATTGGTTGATGTGGTTGGCAATACAGCAGGCGTCGCACCAGCACAATATGGCCCGGGCTGAACGAAAGTTGGGGTCACGGTTGCATTTACCACAACGGTCATTGTTGCAGTATTTGCGCATTGGCCGGCCGCAGGAGTAAATGTGAACACCGTCGTTCCGGCGCTTGCAGTGCTGATTGCAGCAGGCGACCATGTTCCGGTTATTCCGTTTGAAGATGTTGTCGCCAGAGTAGCCGGCGTCTCACCCGTGCAATACGGCCCGGCCTGGGTGAATGTTGGTGTCACCACCGGATTCACCGTAATTGAAAACACATTTGAATAAGCTGCAGCACAACTACCACTCACTACTTCAACCATATAAAGCCATGTTCCTGTGGTGGTAATATCTTCGGACCATGTTTCATCGGTATTGGCGATATCGGTCCAGGTAGTTCCGCCATTGTTGCTTTTTTGCCAGCGTGTAATGGTGCCAACATAACCGGCAAGTGTCATAACTCCGGTATTACTTCCCGCACAAATACTTGTGTTGGGCCCGCTCAACGTACCGCCTGAGGAAACGAGATCGTTGGTCAGTGTAACCGTGTTTGATGTCGGTGAAGTTAAGGCTCCGTTTACCGTGTAACCTTTGTAAGTACCTGATGCCAGTCCGGTGAATGTATGCGTGTCTGTTGTTCCTGTCCAGTTTGCAACGGGTGTTCCACTTCCGGTTTGCAGATAAAATGTCTGATTGGATGATACTGTCGAGGTCAGCGTAACAGATCCCGTACCGCATCCACCTGATGCAGTTGCTGTAACCGTGGCTGGTACAGGGCAATCCATGGTATGCCAGCCAAGGTGTGTGGCATTATTTTGTGCATAGGCAGTCCACTCGGTAGCAAGTGTTGGAAATCCGGCTGACGGATTTGTGGTAATTCCACCAAACACATTGCTGTTGCGTACCAGGGTCATATCAAGCATTGAGTTGGAGCCCAAAACCCAGGCTGTACCCGGATCTTCGCCAATGCGACCCATAATGTCCACATACGATGCTGTTGAAATTTTGTACAGCGCAAGGGCATCATCGCCATTAAAAAATGTTGCTGACGTAATCGTTGTGTCCGTAGTATAAATCGTTGCAGCTGCATTTGAATATACCCTGGCCACACCATGATCCAGTGTACCACTCAGCAGATAATCAGTTGTTGGCGATGTGACACCATTGGCAAACAATCGCAATCTGTAATCAGAAAGATTTACTGTAGCACCGGTACCATTGTAAATTTCGATATATTTATTACTGTTTGATCCTTCCACATATTCCGAAATAATCAGATCGGTGGCACAACCTGCACCACCACCGCCTCCTGCTGTTGTTGCACATGTTGTTGTCAATGCTGCCGGCGATGTTTTGTAATTGACATTTGAAGATGAATTGGTATACGGATATATTTTGAAATAATAGGTTGTTGATGCTGTAAGGCCTGTAAAACTAACACTCTGCACGCCGGCACTGATGTTTTTAATGAACGTTGCATCACCTTCAGGGGTTCCGTCAACAGGATCGGAAATGGCTGCCAGACTAACGTTACTGGCCTTGATCAGATACTTGTCCGGTATCACTGTACCGGTGGCATCAGTCCATGTAAGCGTAACGGAAGTACTGGTTCCGGTTCCACATGTAAAGGCCGTCGGATGATTGGTGGGTTCCGGTTTCAGAACCGTATAGCTGTTTGTTGCCGAAATGGTTGAATTGCCATTGTTGTCGGTGGCAATAATTCTGTAGGTTACCGTGGTTCCCGCTGTCTGTGCCGGAATCGACGTTGATGTGATATAATTCGGAGCTCCGTTCAGATTCATGGCAATGCTGTTTCCGAAGCTTGTACCATCGGTACACCACTGCAGAACAGCCGATGCAATACTGCCGTCGTCAGTGATGTCCGCCGTAACAGAAACCGTATTGACCGGATTCGGGAATAAAGGGGTTTGTACAATATTGGTTATTGAAGGTGAGGTTGAACAAACGGTCGATGTCCACACCAGACAAACATACTCCGGATGATCGATGTAGGGATTGCGGTTGTGTTGCGGTGTGTTGTAATAAATGGCATTGTTTCGGTCAATTTCCTTCTGACTCACCGGATCCTGCAAATGCCAGCGCACCAGCATATCGATATACCATTGCAGATAATTTCCGCCGCTGGCAGCAATAATATACTGAGAATCGAATGTATACGTATTTCTCCATACACTCAGATAATTCATATATCGGGTTGCAAGGTACAGATACGCACGGGCAAAATCCCCCTTATATTCATTGATGGGTTCAAACACTGTGCCTGTGAATCCGGTCAAAGCACAAGGTCCAAGCTCGCTCCCATTCGAAGAAACATAGGTTGGAGCATTGGTTTCTGCAACAATATAATTGCTTTTGCGGTTGTTTACATACTGGTCGCACGGTGGCAGATGATGCAGGTCGGTATACTGCGGATTGGAAGCATTGTCGAGCCCACCCCACCATGAATTCGGCATCTGGTGCTCGCGCGAGTAACAATCACCCTCCGCGCCCGATGTACCGCACTGATCGGTGTACAAGGTGTAGGTATATGCAGGCGTTCCGCCGGGTACATCAGAGTACATATCCCAGATAACAGTTCCACCCGACGTTTTTACATCGGTGTACTGGTAAGCGTCCCACACATCGAAGGCGGTGCTGGTGTAAGGCAACTTAACATGTCCGCTGGTAATAATGTCGCGCAGATTTGCACGTAAAACTTCGCCGGTGCCACTGGCCGCATCATAATACCCTGCAGGTATCTGTGCATACAAAAGTTGGCCAATAAGTAAAGAAAGCGTAAAAATTAATATCCTCATCCCCAAAAAATTTTGTTCGCAAAAAAGTCTATAAAGTTACGTATTGATGTATCTACATGTCAAGCATCAACCTGATTAATTCGACTATTCAAAAGGTTTCTTTCTTTAAATAAAGTATTATGTATACGAATATTCACGATTTAATCAGCTATGCAGCGATTGAACCGTAAACATTAACTGTATTTTATCGCTCACAGAGCCGGTTTGCATTGAAAATTGGCTCGTTTGTAGAAAATAACTTGTCAACCCGGTATATTTTACGATCTTAGTCTTGTGATTTCATTTAAATCGGACAACAATGAATTTGCGGTTTCTTTTCGAAGGGTATAAAAACAAATTTCAGCGGATTGCAACGCATGTTGTATTCTGGATTTTGTATATTTCCCTGTATTCTTTATTGGTCAGTATTCCGGCAGAGATTTCATTCATGGAGCTTTTTCGCAGATCGCTCTACTTTGTATGGGTTGATATTCTGGTTACCTATCTGCTGATTTATTTGCTGTTGCCTTACTTTCTGCTTCGTAGAAAATACATTTTGTTTGTCCTCTTGTTTATCGGATTGAGCTTTCTTGCTATGGTTCTAAACCGCTTACTCAATTATTATTTTTACATTCCGAAATATTTCCCCGAATGGGCCGATAAAATCTCTTTCTGGCGTTTTGATTATTTTGTTTCCATCGTTTCTTCACTTGCAGTGGCCATATTCGCAGCAGCCATAAAACTCATGAAAATCTGGACGCAGGAACGTAATCAGAAAAGTATTCTGCAATTACAGAACCTGCAGAGTGAAATGGCTTTGCTGAAAAATCAGATCAATCCGCATTTTATTTTCAATACACTCAACAACATCGATACACTGATTGCGCTGAATCCGCCCAAGGCTTCGGAGAGCATTCTGAAACTGAGCGAAATTATGCGCTATGTCTTGTACGAGTCAACCGCCGATTATGTCCCGCTTCAGAAAGAAATTGACTACCTGAATAATTTCATTGCCCTACATGCATTAAAAGTGGGTTCCGATTTTATCCGATTCGACAATGATGTGAAAAACACACATGAAATTGTTGCACCCATGTTGTTTATTCCGCTGGTCGAAAATGCCATCAAACATGGCGATAAGCGTGTGCCTGCACCCGGCATTACCATTCATTTATTCGAGCAGGATGACATTCTCTGTTTTGTTGTAAAAAATCACCTCAGCAAAACCGAAATCAACAAAGATGCAGCAGGTGGTATTGGCATGAATAATCTGCGTCGCCGTCTCGAGTTGCTGTATCCGCAACGCCATTCCTTTACTACTGAAACAGAAAATGGTATTTTTACCGCTAAATTGTGTCTTCTATGAAATTACGTTGTATCGTTGTCGACGATGAGCCATTGGCCATAGAAAAGCTGAATGGCTATGTGCAGAAAGTACCGTTCCTCGAGTTGCAGGCTTCGTTTCAGAGCGGGCTCGATGCATTGCAGTATCTGAAAGATAACACCACCGATCTGTTGTTTCTCGATATTCAGATGGATGATCTGACCGGTATTCAGTTGCTCGAAGTTTTAAAAAACAAACCACAGGTCGTATTCACAACTGCATATAGTGAATACGCCATAAAAGGTTTTGAACTCGAGGTGACCGATTATCTGCTGAAACCAATTTCATTTGAACGTTTTCTGCAGTCGGTCAACCGAATTTACGATAAACTCAATCCGAAAAAAACCGCCGAAGTTCCTGCTGATACAACAACAGCAAATACAACGCCTGCACCCGATTTCATGTTTGTAAAAACAGAATACCGGATGGAAAAAATTAAGTTTACCGATGTACATTATGTGGAAGGCATGAAGGATTACCTGCGCATTGTGTCGCCCGATAAGCGCATTATGACGCTCACCAATTTTAAAAACATGCTGTCGATGTTGCCCGAAAAACAATTCTGCAGAATTCATAAATCGTACATCATCAATCTTTCGAAAATACAAAGCATCGAAAAAAGTCATGTGGTGGTACTGAATGAGCGACTTCCGATTGGAGACAGTTTCAGGAAGTCCTTTTTCGAATTACTCGAAAACCTGCGACTGATCAACAACAAATGATAACAACGATTAGATAAACGCCCTTTGTTTTACTTTTAAACAGACAATTATTCCGCAAAAGCGCTCTATTTAATCCTTTTACTCCTCAACAAATCACGCGTGTTACGCTAAAAAAAAATAAATTTGTCCTCTTAACCAAACAACCTGAAAACAAAACAATAAAATGAAACGACTGATTACTATTCTGGCCCTGATGGGTCTGATGTTCAAAGGCGCCTATGCTGTTATTCCACCCGATGAAGGCATGTGGCTGGTCATGTTTATCGGCAAATACAATTATGCTGAAATGAAACGCCTTGGCCTGAAACTTACAGCCGAACAGCTGTACAGTACCGAAAATCCCTGTGTGAAAGATGCTATTGTAGGTCTGGGCAACGGACAGATGGTTCCGGAAGGTTTTTTCTGTACCGGCGAAGTAGTGTCTGACAAAGGTCTGGTACTTACCAATCACCATTGCGGATTTGATGCTATTCAAACATTGAGTACACCTGAACTCAATTATCTGGACGATGGCTTCTGGGCAAAAAGTTTCGAAGAAGAACTTCCGGCCAAAGATATGACGATGTCATTTCTTGTTCGCATGGACGATGTAACAGCCAAAGTTCTCGAAAAAGTAACCGATGAAATGAATGACAGCGAACGTCAGGCTATTATTGACGCTGCCATTGCCAAAATCGAACGCGATGCTTCGGAAAAAGGCAAATACGATGTGATTGTAAAAAGCATGTTCGACAACAACGAATTTTATCTCTTCGTTTATCAGACTTATTCCGATATCCGCCTTGTAGGAACACCTCCTTCAAGCATCGGAAAATTTGGTGGTGACACCGACAACTGGATGTGGCCACGTCATACCGGCGACTTCAGCATGTTCCGCATTTATACTGCTCCCGACGGAAGCCCTGCTCCATACAGCAAAGACAATATTCCCCTCAAACCAAAACATTATCTGCCTGTCAGCATTAAAGGCGTTCACAAAGATGATTTCTCCATGATCTTCGGATTTCCGGGAACCACCAATCGCTACATGACATCACATGGCGTTGATATGCAAATCAAACAAAGCAATCCGGCTGTGGTGAAAATCCGCGACAAAAAACTCGAAATCATGAGATCATATATGGATGCTGATCCGAAAATCAAACTTCAGTATGCTTCCAAATATGCGCAGACTGCCAACTACTGGAAATATTACATCGGACAAACCAAGGGTCTCAAACGCTGGGATGTGTACGAAGAACGCAAAGCACTCGAAGACCAGTTCACCAAATGGGTTAACGAAGATGATGCACGCACGAAAAAATATGGCAAATGTCTGAATGAAATTGCTGCCGGTTACCAGAATCTGGAGAAAGTAAATCTTTCGCAGCAATATCTCAACGAAGCTGTATTCCAGGGTGCCGACTATATTTATTTTTCATTCGGCGCTTTCCAGCTTTATGGTGCATTGAAAAAACAAAGCGAAGAACCCAAATCGGAAAAAGCAAAACACGATGCCGTAATCAAAAGCGCCGCAGCTGCTTTCGAAGAAAAACTGACCGACTTCTTTAAAGACTATAACAAACAGGTTGATAAAGACCAGTTCATCGCGCTGCTCGAAATGTACTACAACGATATTCCCGAAGAACAGCATCCCGACATTTTCAAAACCGTTAAAGGAAAAAAATTCAAAGGCAATTTCAAAGCCTGGGGCGAATATGTTTATGCCAACAGCATTTTTGTTGATGAAGCCAAACTGAGAGCATTCCTGAAAAATCCGTCCTATAAAGTAATTGCCGAAGATCCGGGCTTTGCTGTAACACTCAGCATGGTTACAACTATCCGCTCTTTATATGGTGATCTTTCTACTGTTGAAGATCAGATCAACAATGCTACCCGTCTGTTTATCGATGGCCTGCGCAAAATGCAGCCCGAGCAGGTATTCTATCCCGATGCCAACAGCACCATGCGTATGACCTACGGAACCATTCAGGACTATTATCCGATGGACGCAGTACACTACGATTTCCGCACAACCCTCGATGGTATTATGGAAAAAGAAGATTCAACCAACAACGAATTTATCGTTGAAAAACGTCTGAAAGATTTGTGCGCAGCCCGCGATTTCGGCCAATATGGCGAAAACGGAAAACTATACACCTGCTTCCTTTCAAACAACGATATCACCGGTGGCAACTCCGGAAGCCCTGTTATCAACGGCAATGGCGAACTCATTGGTATTGCATTCGACGGTAACTGGGAAAGCATGAGTGGTGACATTAAATACGAACCAAGCGTTCAGCGCACCATCAGTGTTGATATCCGCTATGTACTTTTTGTTATTGACAAATATGCAGGCGCCACCAACCTGATTAACGAAATGAAACTCATGAAATAATTCATGAAATATTCTTCTCAAAAAAGCCGGATTCGTTCCGGCTTTTTTTATGAACACTATAGTACAAACCATCCATATTCAGTATCTTTGAAAAATACAAAAGGTAATCCATATGAAAATGCCGGCAGTATTTCTGGGACATGGCAGTCCGATGAATGCCATCGAAGACAATGAATTTTCACAGGGATTCCGGAATATCGTCAAGTCGCTCCCAAGGCCGGATTCCATAGTATGTGTATCGGCGCACTGGGAAACATATGGCACGTTTATAACTGCCATGGAAGCACCCAAAACCATTCACGATTTTGGTGGATTTCCAAAAGCATTATACGAAATTGAATATCCCGCACCCGGAAATCCGGCTCTGTCAAATGAAATTATTGAACACACCACCCTCATTCAGATTCAGCCCGACATGCAGTGGGGTCTCGATCATGGCACCTGGAGCGTGTTGCGGCATATGTATCCCGATGCTGATATTCCCATCATTCAACTCAGCATCGATAGAAATGCAGATATGATGCAGCATGTGGAAATTGCAAAAACATTACATTGGTTGCGCGAAAAAGGAGTTATGCTGGTTGGTAGCGGGAACATGGTTCATAATCTTGGACGAATTGACTGGGACTACCCTGAAACCGGCTACCCATGGGCAATACAGGCAGGCAACACACTACGCCAATGGATGGCGGACAGCAACTTTTCAGCATTGATGGATTACCGAAATCAGGGCGAAGAACTGCGTCTGGCCATTCCAACACCTGAGCATTATATACCGGCTCTTTACATGCTTACACAAAAACAAAACGACGAAACGATTACGTTTTTCAATCAGAAAACCGTTCTGGGAGCCATCGACATGACTTCGTTTGTTATACGGTAAAATACTTTTTCCATTAATACAGCGACCAGCTTTTCGACATCGGGCTGTATTTCATAAACACTTCGAAACATCCAAACCCTTTGCTGGCCTCCTTTAGCGAAGAAGTATTGATTTCGTATGCCACACCTAATCCATAGTTTGCATAATCGAACATGATGCGCGCCATGGCTGCATCATTCACCCGATAAGCGCCACCAAAGCTGAATATGGAACGCGACACATTGTATTTATCGCTTTGTTTTAAAAAGAATCTGAAATCGGCACCGGCGGTAATTTCATTGGCCGGCCCCTGCAACATAGCCAGCAACCACGGATTCAGCGCGGTTTTTTTATCACTGCCCAACGAAAAAGTAACATCGGCCATCAACACCATTTTGATACCAGCCTGCTCATCGCTCATGGTGAGCCGCTTTCCCTGATTCAGATGCCAGAAACCCGCCGAAATGGTTCCGCTGGTTTTTGCAAAATGATCCATATTGGGCGCTTCGGACATGAATTTATACGAAGCTCCGGCCGATAAATCAAAACTTGCTTTTTGCTTTTGTTCAAAATATTCTCCGTGCGGAATATCGGGATCATACTCATATCCGTTAAACTGATCGGTCCACATCAGCTCGTCGGGATTCAGCGATTCATAGCGTGTGCCCGCACCAATGCCCACCGACAGAACTTTTCCTTCATTCAGTTTTACATTGGCAGCGGCTGCTAAATGCGCCAGCAGGCTGCTGTAGCTGAATGCCGACTGATTGAAAACAAATCCGCCTACCGAAAGCGATGTGTTGGTTGATTTTGTCACACGCGAATTTCCGGAAATACCATAGGTCTGAAATGCAGTTCCCACATTGCGCCACTGATTGCGATACAACATCTGAAAACTCATCTGGTTGTCCTGCGTACCAATCAGTCCTGGCGACTGATATTCAATAAACGCATTACTGAAGCTGAAGTGCGGATCCTGAGCCATAGTGAGGTTGCCGAAAAATAATCCGGAGATCAGCAACGCAAAAACAACGATTGATTTTTTTGTTTTCATACTGCTGAATTTATCGGATTAATACTACGTTTCCCTGCCCTTTTACCTGTGTACCATCACGCAGCGTACCTTCGTACCAATAGCTGTAGATGCCGCTTTCCGACATATTGCCATCGATATTTCCATCCCAGCGCGCCAGAGGATCTTCAGTCTCAAAAACCAGATTCCCCCACTGATTAAACACTTTCAGCGTCAATGTTTCAAGACATCGGTTCATCACTCCAAACACATCATTTTTTGTATCTCCGTTCGGACTGAATGCATTCGGAACGTAGATGCTGCCGCAGTCTCCGTCAACACGAATAATAATTGTATCGGTATCGGTACAACCAAATTCATTGGTAACAGTAAGAACATACGTCGTTGTATCTTCCGCTGAGCAAACAGGATTGGCAATGGCCGGATCGGACAAATAATCAGGCGGCGACCATGCATAAGTAACACCACCGCTTCCGTTCAGCTGAACACTTTCACCCTCTGTAATGGTAGTGTCAGCGCCGGCTTCAGCAACAGGATCCGGATGAACTGTAACAGAAATACTGTCGATATCCGTACAGGAACCAAGTGTTCCGGTAACGATATACGTATCACTTGCTATTCCTCCGATTGTTATGGAAGAGGTTGCAGCACCCGTGTTCCACGAATAGTTTGTCGCACCGGAAGCAGTCAGCACAACGGTTTCACTCGCACATAATTCATTATCGCCAGCAATATGTACATCAGGACTTTGATTTACAACAACGGTAGTATTGGCCGAATTCATACATCCGTTCAGGTCGGTACCGACAACAGTATATGTTCCTGCATGCGTCAGTGAGGCATTGGCTAGTAGCGGAGTCTGAGAACTACTGCTGAATCCGGCAGGACCGGCCCAGCTATAATCCGATGCGCCCAAAGCAGAAAGAAATACGGTGTCTCCGGTACAATAGGGTCCGTTGTTGGAACAAACCACCGAAGGCAGAATGTTTACAGTAACCACCGTTGATGCTACATCATTGCAGCCACCAGCGCCGGTTACAACCACGGTATACGTTCCCGACGCAGCAACCGTTGCAGCACTGATCGCCGGAGTGGCCGATGAGGAGCTGAAACCCGCAGGGCCGGCCCAGGCATATGTACCACCGCCACTGGCTGAAAGCTGCACCGTTTCACCTGCACAATACGGTCCGCCATTCGACACC
>Ga0074193_1000926_pt1 | contig 42023 bp, 38 predicted proteins | sample EPASupsiteHSE605_FD_64523 | JGI IMG/M metagenome (GOLD analysis project Ga0074193, IMG submission 64523) | Bioremediated contaminated groundwater from EPA Superfund site, New Mexico - Sample HSE6-05 | ecosystem: Environmental > Aquatic > Deep subsurface > Groundwater > Contaminated ...
ATGCGCCTCAGAAAATAAAAAATGGCAACGCGCCATGATGAAAAACGGCCAAGTGTTCACTGTCAAAGAGCAATCGAAGGGCAAACAAAGAACCCTTGTCTCATAATTTCTACTTTTTCAACAGCCTGCTAGGTGGTTAAGGATGCGGCGCCGTTGAACCTTTGCCGATTGACAACGCGGGAGATTGGCGGTATTTTTGTAGGAAAGGTCTATCCTGGCCTTCGCCTCTCCTGCCCCGTGAACAGCTGTCACCGCCGTTCCGGGGCTTCTTTTTTTGATCATTTAGCCGCCCCTCCGTTTATCAACAGTTCGGCAGCTTCGCGGTCCCAAAGCAGTCGGCCGTTTGGTAATTTAACCGGACGTAATCCGAGGTAATGACCTTGGACACATAAAGCGCGTATAGGCGTATGGGACTTGCATTTCAACATTTCTGCTAATTCCCGCGTGTCAATTTTGCGTGCTAGCATAGGGCCCTCTTGTGTGAAAGGAACATAGGAAAAACGATCCATTGTCTGAAATTGACTTTAACGCGCGTCAATGTGATGGTGAAAGGGACCGTAATTTCCCCACTTCCATGTAGTACTAGGGAGGGGAGCGGGAGACCGCAGGTTGGGTGGCGCTGGAAAGGGCGGGGAGGAGGAGCAGTGTGTCAGTTTCTTGTTAAACCCATCTCCTTCTTAAATTCTTTGATCCATTTGTTAATTGTGCTTTGCGCACAACAAAATCCTTGTATGCTTTCAAGAGTCGTGCGTACTGACTCAATTAATGTGTTTGTTTTTATAGCGCTACTATCGCTTACGCATGTAAATTTAATCCCGTTTCCGGTAAATATATAATAAACTTTTGAAATATAATCAGTGATATACATTTTTCTCAAGCTTTCGCTGTCTGGTTTTCTGAAGTCAGATTTTTCTATAGTTTTGCGGGCTAATGTCAAGCCGTTGAGAATAATCTCTATCTGTCTATCGCTTGCCACTGCTACATTGATGGGCAAACAATTCATGAGACAAGCTATTCCAGGAGAAACTTTATCAAATAAAATACGGAACTCGTTTGTTCCTTTAGAATGAGCTGTTCTTATTAATACGTCTACTTCTTTTAATAGATCGGATTTGCAGACCATTTGTCGTTCGATTTGAATAAAATGTAATAGTGGCCGTGCTGCATCTATCATATCGTCCGCAAATTTTGTTGCGAGCCCCAAGTTTTCCGGGCTTAATGGGTGTTGTTTTGTATCGAAGTTCGATAGATAGATGTCTACGAGTTTTTCGTGCAAATTATCGTTTGTAAAATCTGTCGGGTCATATTCTTTCCCCCCTGTAAATTGCGCTTTTTCTCTCGCCATCAAAAAAAAATCCTCAAAATTGTCTTTAGGTATATGTTTGCCATCTTGCTGAACTAACACCGAAAAACAAAGTTTTTTGCCCTCTTGGTTCAGTGATCAGCACCCCCCCCCTATCCGTGCTTGAAGTCGTGGCCTACAGAAACACCCGGTAATCCACCCCCAAGGCCGCCGCCAGCTTCTTGGCGTTCTCCTTGCCAATGGACCGCTTGTCGTTCTCCATGTTTGAAATGTGCTGCCTCGGAACACCGCCCATTCGTTGCCCCAGGGCGGTTTGGGTCAACCCTGCATTCTCGCGGTAGATGCGGAGCGCTTTGCCAGGGGTAATATCGGCCATGGTTCGCTTGTACCAATCAGTCTCCAGCGCGTTCACAATCTCTTCATCGTCTTCAGCGGCCTGCCGCAGCGAGACGCCATATTCTTCTTCCAGGAAAAGAATCACTCTCTCCGGAATGTCTCCAGACATTTTCAGGTCAATACGGGGCGTTTTCACGGCTACCTGCATAGTACACCTCAATTTCTATCGTTCCTTTTTCGTTTCGCCAGCATGCAACCCATTTGCGGCTCAGGTGGCAATGATACTCGATTGCGGACAGCTTGCTGTAATTGGGCCACGCTGCCTGAACCGGACCCAAGGCGGCTAGGTCGCGGATAAGCATGGCAAGGCGGTCTTGGTCCTTCGCCGGCATGGTCTCTGCGACCTTCAACACCTTCCGTTTGATAGTCACCTTGTATTTCATGCTTATTTGTAATCAATTTTAAGTTACAAGTCAATGGGGGGAGTAGCATGGTCATTTTCCTGCGGAAGACGCCACAGCCTTCAACGGCTTCCGGCTCTCCTGGCGGACCGCGCTTTGGATGCCGGCCTGTTCCAGAATCCACGCTTCCAATTTGGTGTGCCATTGCCGTAGCAGGTCCAGCGGCCGCACCCGGTAATGGCGTTCCGCCGTGGCGCTCGGCTTGTGGCCCATAATCTGAGCGACGATGCCGGTCGGGAGCTCCACCCACTCGGCCAGGCTGCCGAATGACCGGCGCAGCCCGTGCAAGGTAAGGTGCTCGATACCAGCGGCGACTAATGCCTTGTTGTGGGCAATGCGGGGCTCCTGGATGCGCCCTGACGCGGCCGTTGGTGAAGAGAATACCCATTGGTTGCGACGCGGCAGGAACTGCAGAAGGGATTCCACGAACGGCGTCAACGGTATGGTGCGCTCTCCTTCCACCTTGTCGCGAATGGTGATCGACTTCCAGCGGAAATCTACATGGTCCCAGCGCATACCGGCTAACTCTTCACGCCTGGCACCGGTCAAGAGCAATGCTTGCAGATAGGCGGCTATGATCGGATTGTGTATCTGGCGAACAGCGGCAAACCACCCGGCAAGCTGTTCCTTTTGCAGGCTGTCGGCCTTGGCTGATTTCTTCGGCAAGATGTCCCTTGAGCGTCGTGGAAGAATATCAGGTCCGGTGATGGAGCGGTATTTTTCATGATCCGCGCACCAGTTCAAGAAGGTCTTCAAAGATCCATAAGCCAAGCGGGTTTGCGTGGGCCGGCCCTCAGTTTCTTTTATCAACCATGCCTCTGTGCGGTCGGCTGTGAGTTCAGCCAAAGATAGGCGCATCAGTGGCGCCAATGGACCAGGTTTGAGTGTGGCGTCACCCCGCTTGGCTCTGTCGCCACCCGCCTGTGCCAGCCGAACATGGTCGAGGTAATGACGATCCCCCCAATAGGGGCGCCGGTCTTCAATGTACTGTGCCCATACTTCGCCAACCGAGAGGGCTTTCACCTGCTCAACGGCATCCTCTTCTTGCCGGGCATTCCTGGCGGCCTGCTGCTCGGCTTCTATTTGGCGTTTCTGTTCGCGCGGGTCGATACCCTGCTCAATCAAGAGCATCAGCCTCCGGGCCTCGTTTCGAGCATCTGACAGGGTGATTGCATCAACGGCGGCAATGGTGATTCGGATTGCCTTGCTGGCAAAGCGGCTTTGAAGGATGAATGCCTTCTTGCCGCCAGGAGTGGCGCGAATGCCAAGGCCGGGGACTGTGGAGTCCCAAAGGAAGGCTTGGCCTGATTCACAGGTGAGGGATGCAATGCGCCCAGGGGTGAGATTGACCTTTGCCATGGTGGAACCTCAAGGGGTGGTTGCTTACATTTTGCTTACACGAATGCGCCATGAAGAAAAATTTTCACCAGCCCGTCAGGAACACCCGAATGTTTCCATGTAAGCACTTTGTAAGCGGATTTGAGCCATCTGTTTCAATGTGGTTCAATTATAGCCTTGTCGGAGTTATGTTTCAACAGATTGATTTGCATTGTATTTTTTATTTGCCTTTGGGCGGATTTAACGCCGTTCAATGCCAACTTGTTCGGGCTCATAACCCGAAGGTCACAGGTTCAAATCCTGTCCCCGCTACCAAAAAATAATCAAGAGGTTAAGCCGGTTCGGCTTAACCTCTTTTTTTTGCTCGCCATTTCGTGACACCGCTTTGTCGACAAATTGAGACCATGCCTGCCCCGCCGCGGCAAAGAGGTATTGTTCGATGCCGTCAACGATGGTGGGTAACAAGTACACAGCCTCTTGCCGAGAAATATCATGGTGCGCGATGGAGTGCACAACTGGCAACTGTTTGTTTTCAAATATATTTCATGTGTACCCCCTGTCCATGATAACTGACGGCGGGTAATAATTATCCACGATGCCCTTGTTCTCATGGGGATGGGTAACTTGAATATAGGTAATACATCGATTTCATTTAAATAATTTTTATGTACCCACGTTCTGCAAAAATGGCACTTCTTATGCTTTGCAAAGGTATCGACATGGTCGAACCGAACGGAAGTTATTGTTTTTCAACAGGGAGCAGAGGAGAGGGCAATGAAGAGCATGGTGGTGGCGGGAGTAATACTGGTGACAATACTGGTTTCTCTTGGCGGGTGTTGTTGGCCAAGGCATTGGCACGATGGGTATGGTCATGGCAGATATGACCGATATGACCATTACCGAGACAGAGGATACTATGAAAGAAGGTAAGCTCGGTGTGTTTCAGGTGTTGATGGGTTATAGTCTCAACCCCAGCCCCCGCCGGTAAGCACTGGTCCGGGCAGAGGCCGGTGCCATAGCCATTCTTGCAAGATCGAAAAAGGTTCATAGATGGAAACGGGAAGTATCAACGAATATCTCAAATTTTTTGTTGCCCTGCTGGCCATCGTCAACCCTGTCGGCACGATCCCGATTTTCATCAATATGACAGCGAATCAGGATCAAGTGGCCCGCAACAGGAACGGTTCCATGGCGGCCATTTCCATGGGGATCATCTTGCTTGTTGTCCTGTTCACGGGGGAGGCGATTCTGCGGTTCTTCGGGATATCTGTCGATTCGTTCCGGGTTGGTGGCGGAATCTTGATTCTGCTGATGGCCATTTCCATGCTGAACGCCAAGATGAGCAACGTCAAGCAGACGAAGGAGGAAGAGCTTGATTCCGCCGAACGTGACAGCGTGGCGGTGGTGCCGCTGGGGACGCCGCTGTTGGCCGGGCCAGGGGCGATCAGCACCGTTATCCTCTACGCCCAGCGCTCTCCCTCTGCCTGGCACTATGCGTATCTGGTTGTTGCGATCCTCTTTCTCGTCTGCCTGACCGCGCTCTTGTTTCGGCTGGCTCCAACCATTACTCGACTGCTCGGAAAAACAGGCATCAACATTGTTACCCGCCTCATGGGGCTCATTATGGCCGCCATGGGTGTCGAATTCATTTCCCATGGACTCAAGCAGCTCTTTCCCGTTCTTGGTTGAGGTCGATTCCTCAGGGCCGTTTCATGAAAAGGTCTGGCCAGGTTCCTCGGTGACCCGCATCCTTTTGGGGGGCCTTCTTTTTTTCTCAAGGGGCAGTGTCCCCACCACCATCCCTCTTTCGGAGAGTCGTTAGTGCTGAACACTAGGGGACCGGCGTACCGCGACGGTCAGGCGGGAAGCGCAGACCAGGTTGCCGGCCTCGTCACGGATCATGATGTTCCAGACCTGGGTGGTGCTTCCCCGGTGTAATGGCGTGGCGCGACCGATGACCCAGCCGCGGCTTGCAGTCCGGATATGGTTGGCGTTGATCTCCAGGCCGACGCAGATCGTCCCCTCCGCAACACTGAGATAGGCGCCAGCGCCGCCCAGGGTCTCGGCGAGGGCTGCCGAAGTCCCGCCGTGCAGCAACCCCATGGGTTGCATGGTCCGTTCGTCCACCGGCATCCGTGCTTCGATAAAGTCCTCGCCCACGGCCGTAAATTCAATCCCCAGGCTTTCCGCCAGGGTTGAGGTGCAGGCTGATTGCAACTGGTCAAGTGTCTGTCGTTTTTTCCACATCATTGTTGGCCGGTCCTTCTGCCGCCGGTCCGGCTTTGTGCCGGGTTCCGGTGGCTGATTTGGTGTCTGATCGCAGGCGGCAGTTAGTGCCCGCCGGTTCGCCTAAAGAGCTCTATACCCGATGGGCAGTGGTTTTGCAGTGCATATGTGGGTCGCAGGTAGCCCGTTGTTTTTGGGGCACCAAGGGAAGGGGAAGCGATGGCGGCGATTGTTGGCCGGAAGCCGTTGTGCGGCAACTAAAAATGGCTACTTGCTGATATTGTGGTCGTTTTTCATTGTTTTTTCGTGCTGTTTGTGTCGGTGTCTGCTATAAGAAACGGTCGTTCGGAGGGTTTGGTGAAAGCCGTTTTGTTTTGCCAGGCAAACGGAAGCAGGCGAGGAGAACGCGCGTGACCAGGGACGGACAGGGCGAACAGCGAACAATGCAAGGATCGCAGCGTGACGATCAGTTCCGCTCTTTTGCCGAGACTTCACCGGATCTCTTTGTGCGCGTGGACCGGGAAGGAAGGATCAGGTATCTCTTCCCGGCCAACCGGACCATCCTCGGCTTGGCTCCGGATACAGTCGTGCATCGCCATTATCTCGATTTCATCCGTCCGGAAGACCAGGCCCAGGCGCAGCAAGCCTTTGCCCTTCTTTTGGGCGGGGCGCATGCCATTGAACTCATCTTGCAGATGACGGGGCAAAACGGTGAGCCGGTCTGGGCTGAGATCCATGCTGCTCGCTGGTTTGACGGCGAAACCCTGGCCGGTGTCCAGGGGGTTGTTCGCGACATTTCTGACCGGAAAGTGCAGGAGGATGTGCTCCGTCACAATAACCAGGTGCTGAACGCGCAGGTGCGTGAGCAGCACGAGGAATTGCTCGACAATACCGTCCTGCTGCAGAACCTGCTCGACACCACCTCAGCCGGAATCGGTATCCTCCGTCAAGGGCGGTTTCAGTATCTCAACGAGCATCTGGTGCGAATGACCGGGTATCCGGCCGTTGAACTTCTCGGTTGTCATTGGAGTCAGTTGTTCGCCGAGGAATCGGGGAAAAGCGGTTTTCCCTCCGGCTGGCCGCCTCCGGAATCCGGTCTGCTGCAGGCGGTGGAATCCCGTTGGCGACGGGCGGACGGATCGGTGGTGGATGTCCTCTTTAGTGCGGTCCCCCTGGTGACCGGCGATCGCTCCCGGTCCCACGACGCCTCGCTCACCGTTCTTGACGTCACTGCCGAAAAAGAGGCGGAGCGGCAGTTGCGTGCCGCCTTTAGCGAGTTGGAACAATTTTTTAACGTCGCCGTGCCCCTCTGCCTGCTGTCCCTGGATTGTCGGGTGCTCAAATTCAACCAGGCCTTTGGTGATTTTTTTCACTGCGCCGGCGAGGAGACCCTCGGCAGACCGGGCGCGGAGATCTGGGGCTGCGAGGGCTGCGGTACCGACGCCTGTCCGGTGAGCCAACTGCAAGCCGGGGCAAGCCGCAGTTATCATGCGGTCAACACGGTGGTCCGGGGCCGATATCTGGCCTGTACCCTCCATGCCGCGCCCTATGTCGACGCCGCCGGCCGGTTGAGCGGCACGGTCATCACCTTTTTCGACAGCCGGGAGCTGAACAAGGTGTCGGCCGATCTGCTGGCGACCCGGCAACAGCTGATCCAGGCGGAGAGGTTGAGCGCCATCGGCTCGTTGGCCGCTTCCATCGCCCATGAATTCAACAACCCCCTGTGCGGGGTGCGCTCGGTCGTCGAGCGGATGGCGCGGAAATCGGAGCAAGTGACTCTCGGCCAGGATCTCCTGCAGCTCGCTCTTGAGAATTGCGACCGTATGAGCCGGCTGATCCGGGATTTGCAGCAGTTCAACAAACCGTTTTGCGACGATTGGAAGCCTTTTGACCTGCATCGCGCCATCGATTCGGTGCTGCTGTTGCTCAACAAGCACCTGAAAGTGCGGAAGGCCGTGGTTCGCAGGGAATTCAGCCTTGAACCCCTTCTGCTGGACGGGTCTGAAAACCAAATCAAGCAGACCTTGCTCAATCTGATTAAAAACAGCGGCGAGGCCTTGCCCGAGACCGGCGGTGAGATCCGGATACGGACCTGCAGGGAGGGGGGGCGTATCCGGATCGGCCTCTCCGATACCGGTGGTGGCATCAGCGAAGAGCACCTGCCGCATCTGTTTGAGCCGTTTTTTACCACCAAGGCCGCCGTCAAGGAAACCGGCCTCGGGCTGTCGGTGTCCTACGGTATCGTCAAGGCCCATGGCGGCGAGATTTTGGTCGAATCGCCCCCGGGACAGGGAACAACCTTCACCGTGATCCTGCCGGCCGGGATTGGGAACGAACGCCAAGGAGACGGGCATGCCGCAGGCATCCATCTTGATCGTCGATGACGAAGAGCTGATTCGCGAGAACCTCCGCCTTGATCTGCTGGACATGGGGCACATCGTTGATGCCGCCGGCAACGGTGAGGATGCAGTCGCGTTGCTGGACAAGGAATACGACCTGATCGTCACCGACCTGATCATGGAGGGGCTCGACGGCATGGAGGTGCTGCGGCGGGCCAAATCCAAGCGGCCCGACCAGGCGGTGTTCATCCTGACCGGATACGGCGAGCTGGATTCGGCCATCGAGGCGCTTCGCCTGGGGGCGGACGATTATCTGCTCAAGCCCTATAATCATGACGAATTGATCCTGCGGGTCGCCAAATGCCTCGCCGGCCGTGCCATGCGACAAACCGTGCGGTTGTACGAGTCGCTCCTGTCCATCTGCAGCGAATGCAAAAAGGTGCGCGACAGCGATCCGGACGAAAACGGAGAGGTCCGGTGGGTCAGCATCGAGCAGTTTATCAGCAAGGCGACCGGCAGCGACCTGAGCCACGGCATCTGCCCCGACTGTTATCGGCGCAAGATGGCGGAACTCAGGGAGATGATCCGCAGCGGCCAGATCTTCCCCCCTTCCCGCTGACCTGTTCACTCCCCCATTCCAGGGTTGACAAGGGCCGCCTTTCGCGGCAAGTTGCTCCTGTGGTATCCAACAGTTATCCGCGCAGGCGGCGTAAGGGGAGTCAGGGAAAATTGTGAGGAAGCAAGGTCGCGTCGCCGTTATCATCGCCGTTTCGCTGGCGGCCGTCGCCCTTTTTTTCCTGCCTTCGCTGCTCAGTCTGCCGCCGGTGCTTTTCGCGGTACGGGATATGATGGCTGGCCAACTTCCCGGCACCCTGGAGGTGACCTCCTGTTCCCTGGGCTGGCTGGGTGGGCTTCGTTGCGAACAGCTCCGTTATCATGACCCGGGGCACGGAATCCTTGTCGAGGCACCGCACCTGGCCAGCGACAAGGGGCTGCTGCTTTTGCTGGCGGCGCCATCCTATCTGGGTGAGGTTACCATCGAGCGGCCCACCCTCACCGTCCTGCCGCCCCGGCCGGGGAGCGAGTCGTCCTCTGTCGGAAACGATGGTGCCGCCGGGGCGACCGCACCTGCTGCCGTTGAGCAAAAGGGGCGCGGGAAAGCGCCCTGGTGGGAGCATCTGACCGTTCGGGTGAAGGTGAACGAGGGACAGCTTGTCCTCGATCGCGGCCCGGAGCCGGCCCGGCCAGTCGTCCGCCAGCTCACTCTTGCCGGCAGTCTCGCCATGGGCACCATCCATTACGATCTCCGGTTCCTCTCCGCGCAGCGGGCGGGCCAACTCCGGGCCAAGGGCTTCATCAATCTCCCCCTGGCCGGTCAGTCGTTCCTGGAGACCCTGGTTTCGCGCGCGGAAGTGGAAATCACCGATCTGGAGCTTGCCGATTTCCTTGATCTGGCCGCGTCCCGGAGCACGACTCCCCGGGGCACAGGCGTGCTCAACGCGACCTTGCACCTCAACGCCGCCGGGCTTGAGGATCTCGAGGCGCGGGGGGAAACCGTGCTGCGGGGGGTCCGGCTCACGGGTGGCCTCTTGGGCGAGGATCATCCCCAGCTCGACCAGCTCAGTTTTACCTTCAGGGGCAGCCACCGGCAAGGGGAGGGGTGGCGCCTTTCCGCCCTGAAGCTGCAATCCGAAGCCGTCCGGCTGAAGGCTGAAGGCAGCTTCGACGGCAACACCGTCTTCCTGACCACCAAGGGCAGCGTCGATTTGCCGGTCATGGCAGCCCAGATGCCCCATCTGCTGCATCTGCATGAGAAAACCACGATCGCTGAAGGAACCGCTGGATTCTCGCTCGACATCGCCGGCCAGGCAGAGGCGCTGGCCATCCGGGCCGACTGCCGGACAGAGCGCCTGCGTCTCGTTCACGATGGCCAACCCTATTCCTGGAATACGCCGCTTGCCCTGGTGGCCGAGGCCGATCGTCGTGGCGAGAACACAACGGTTCGCACCCTGCGTGTTCACACCCCTTTTTTCGAGGCCACGGGCAGCGGCGGTATCGATGATTTCAGCTTTCAGGGGCGCGGGGATCTCGATCGGATGTTTCAGGAATTGAAGAAAATATTTTCCTTCGATGTTCACGCCAAAGGGCAAGTGGAACTTTCCGCGGCCAGCAAGAGAAGGCAAGGTGGTGGTTTTGGCCTGGACAGCCGGATCACCATTCATGACTTCGCCCTCTCCCGGGGCAAGAAATCCGTGTTTCCGGCCCATGATTTTTTCCTCACCGGCAAGGCCGTGGCCGCGCCCTCGTTGCGCGCCGGCGGCCTCCGTTCTCTGCACCTTGATTCCGTCTTCTGGCCGGGGAGCGTCTCCTTGAGGGCCGAGGACATGCAGCGGAACCCGGAACAGACGGCAGACAACTGCACCCTGAAAGGGGCGGTCAATCTCGAACGGTTGAGCAGCATTGTCCAGGGGCTTGGCGATGGCGCGCCGGTACCGGTCCTGAAGGGCAATCTGCAATTTGACGGGACCGGTGCCTGCGAAGGGACGCAGATTGCCTTGCGGAGCATGCAGGGGACGGTCGAGCGACTGGCAGTGACCGGCGCCGGCTACGCCTTGCAGGAGCCACGGGTGGACTTTGGTATGGGCAGGGCCGGTCGGCGTTCTTCTGACCGGCAGGTTGCCGTTCGCGAGTTGACGGTTGCCGGGAGCTGGCAGGAGTTGGGGGACCGGGAGCGGCCCGTGTTCCTGGTTGATCTTGACCGGCGGCGGCTGGAAATACGCCGCCTGGGGTGGACATCGGCCAAGACGGTCCTGGAGACCGACGGGGTGATTGAGGACTGGCGGCAACCGGCAGCCGGTTTCTCCGTAGCTCTCAGGGGCGAGACCGATGGCACCCTGCTCACCGGCGTGGCCAAGGCGGCTGATTGGTTGCCAGCGGATGTGACCGTGAAAGGGCGAGCCCGGGGTGCGCTGGTCACCGGCTCGGCCCCGGGTCAGGGCAACAGAACCGAGCTGACCCTGGAGATGAGACCCTTTACGGTGATGCGCGGCAAAAAACAACTCTTTACCGATCCCCGGCCCATCCTTAAATTCAGTCTGCACAAAGAGGAAAAAGGCGGAGGCGCGGTGCGGATCCCCGCCTTCCTTTTGCAAACAACACCGGTCAAAATCGAGGCAGCCGGGCTGGTGCCGCCAAACACCCCGCCTTCCCTGGAATTGCAGGGACAGATTACGCCGGATTTTGCCGTCCTTGCCCCGCTGCTGGACCCCATCATTGGCCGGGGGGTGACGGCGAACGGTCATCAGCCCGGAGAGTTCCTGCTCTCACTGCCGTTGTCCTTGCCTGTGCATCCGGAGCAGTTGACCTTCACAGCCCACGTCCCGGTCAATTCCCTCCAGGTTCAGGGAATCGGTCTGCGCCAGTTGACCCTGCCCATCGATCTCAACCGCGGTAAACTGCGGCTGCGCATCGACGGGCCACTCGACGGTGGCCGGGTGACGCTGGAGCCGGTGTGGGATCTCGCCGGCCGTCAGCCGGTGTTGACCCTGCCGGCTGCCACCCAACTCCTCAAGGATGTGCCGCTCAAGCCGCCGTTGATGCGTGGGCTGCTGGGTAAGATGCATCCCCTTTTCGGGGCAGTGGCACACCCCCAGGGCATGGTCGATGTGCGTGTTGACAGCTTTTCCCTGCCCATGCCGGACAAAGGGCGACAGTGGCCCACCGTGACCGCAGCCGTCGGCGTTAATCGGGTCAAATTCAAGCCGACCGGGGCCTTGCGTGCGCTCCTCGATCTGAACGGTCTCGACCAGGAGTGGTTCCGGTGCAAGGAGGAGGAAATGCGGTGTGAGGGCAAGAACGGCCGCGTCAGTTGCGGCCCGGTCCGTCTCCTGGCCGGTGAGGCCGAGGTTGAGCTCAGGGGAGAGATGGACCCGGACGGTGCCTTGCATTACCGGGTCCGCCTGCCGGTTGGCAAGCCCTTGGCTGACAAGACGCAACTGGCCGTCCAGGGCGACGTGACTGTCGAAGCGGAGATCAGCGGCACCCGCACCGAACCAATCTTCGATCCCTCCGCCTTTCTGGCAAGCTTGTCCGCACAGTTGCGCCCTGATCGCGAGCGGGCTGAGCGCACGGCGGAGGAGGGGGGGGCGCCGCCTGTTGGGGAGAAAACGTCGCCGGCAGAAGCGACACCGCCGTGAGCCCAAAGATGGTCAAGATTGGGCGGTTGACCGCGGTCGATTCGCGCCGGCAACCGTTGGCAGCCGCAGGCAGGCGGCAGGAAATAATTCTGTAACAGATTGGGTCCATTGTTGTTTTATTCATTTCACAGGAGGAAACCTGTTATGAGCAAGAAAATCGTTATTGTCGGGGCTGTTGCCGCCGGCCCCAAGGCGGCGTGCCGGTTGAAACGGCTGCAGCCGGACTGGGAGGTGACCATGGTCGATCAGGACAGCCTGATTTCTTACGGCGGCTGCGGCATTCCCTACTATGTCAGCGGCGACGTCTCGGACGAGAGTGAGCTGCGGGCCACCAGTTTTCATGTGGTGCGCGATGCCGGGTTCTTTAAGAACTCCAAGGGGGTGCACGTGCTCACCCGAACCCGTGCCCTGGCCATTGATCGCCGAGAGAAAACGGTGCTGGTGCGCAACCTCGACAGCGGTGTTGAGCAGCGACTGCCCTATGACCACCTGATGTTGGCCACTGGCGCCAAGCCCTTTGACCTGCCCATCCCCGGGGCCGATCTGGATGGCGTCTTCACCATCGCCGACCTGCACAAGGCGATTGAAATCAAAAAGAGGATCGCCCAAGGCAAGGTCAGCCGGGCGGTGGTTATCGGCGGTGGCGCCATCGGCATCGAGATGGCCGAGGCCCTGACCGATCTCTGGGGGATCGAGACCACCCTGCTGGAACTGGCGCCGCAATTGCTGTCCCGACTGGTTGACCGGCATTTTGCCGCCATGGTGCACAAACACCTGGTGGACAAGGGCGTGGCCGTATTCACCAAAGAGTCGGCCTCGGAACTGCTCGCTGATGGCCAAGGGAAAGTCTGCGGCGTCAAGACCGCGCAGCGCACCCTAGAGGCCGATTTGGTGATCATAGCCGCAGGCGTGCGGCCACGCAGCGAGTTGGCCCGCGAGGCCGGCCTGGACGTCGCGCCCTGGGGCGGGATCAGGGTAAACCAGCGGTTGCAGACCTCGGACCCCGATATCTATGCTGCCGGTGACTGCATCAGTGTGACCAGCCTGCTCACCGGCCGGGAGACCTTCGCCCCCCTGGGGTCGCTCGCCAACCGCCAGGGACGGGTGGTCGCCGACAATATGGCCGGAACCCCCTCGGTGTTCAAGGGCGTCTGCGGCTCCTTTATCATGAAGGCCTTTGAACGGTGCATCGCCGCTACCGGTCTCACCTACGAGGCTGCCCTGGCCGAGGGCTTCGAGGCCGACTATGCCCTGACCTCGCCGCCCGACCGGGCCCATTTCTTTCCCGATCAGGCGGTGGTGATCCTGCAATTGGTCTTTGACCGCAGGTCGCGGCGGGTCCTCGGTCTCCAGGCCTTCGGCATGATGAACGATTCGATCTCGGCGCGGGTGGACGCGGCCGCAGCCCTGATCGCCCAGGGCGGGACCATTGAGGATTTCGGCCTGGTGGAGATGGCCTATGCCCCGCCCTTTTCCTCGGCCATCGATTCGATCAACGCTGCCGCCTATGTGGCCGAAAATATGTGCGACAACCGGCTGCGTCGAGTCGACCTCGACCACTTCCTCGCCTGGATGGACAACATGGCCAGCGAGCCGAACTGGGCGGTGCTCGACCTCCGCCATCCGCTGGAGGCCGCGCCCTATGTCGATAAATACGGCGCCGACCGGTGGGCGTCTCTCGAGTATGGGCAGGTTCGGGCACGGTATAGCGAATTGGCCACAGACAAAACCCATATCATCATCTGCAACGCCGGCACCCGATCCTACGAAGTGCAAGTCTTCCTTGACCACCTGGGAAAATTCGATAGCATGGTATTATGTGGCGGGTTGAATGTGATCAGCCGGCTGGGAGTCGACTGGTTTTTGAAATAAGAGCAAACGTCCTTGCAACAGGGGAGACGCATGGCTGAACTGAATGCAGAGCACATGATTGAGGAGATCCAGGCCAATATTCAAACCGGCGATGCCCTCAAGGCCCGTCTGGTCCTGGATCATCTCGGCGCGGTCGACAAAAAGACCCAGAACAGGCTTTTGTATGAGCTGTCACGCGGCGAAATGGCCTTCACCGTCCCCCTGTTGAACCATCTCCTGACAGCGCATCCCGATCTGGCGGCGGAATTGCCGATCATCCGCGAGACCCTGATCTCGCATCTGATTGCCTATCCGGAAATCCTGCTGAAATCGTTGGCGAATCCGGACGTCGCCGACAAGACGGTGCTGATCGAGACCGCCGGCGAGTTGAAATTCGAGGAGGCGACCCCGGTCCTGATCGACCTGCTCGCGCAGTCCAACCACACGCCGACCATCAAGCTGATCATCGAGAACATGGGGCTGATCGGCGACCCCGAATCAATCAACACCCTGACCGATTATCTCTATGCGGCCGATCGGGAACTGATCATCTCGGCTATCCAAGCCCTGGGGCAGATCGGCACCAATACCGCCATGCACCGGCTGGCGGAGCGGATGGGGACCGACAACGAACTGGATCTGATCATCCTCGGCATCTTTGCCGACGTCCAGGATCAGGTGTCCCTGGAGAAATTGAACGACACCCTCCGGTCGCACTATGCCCACATGCGCATCTATGCCAAGGACGAGCTGGTGCGGATCGGAATCAAGGCGGTGCCGGTGCTGATCGAAAACCTCAAGGAGGGCGACAGCGACCTGCTGGTCCACACCCTCAATGTGCTCGGAGAGATCGGGGACGACAGCGCGATCATGCCGATCCGCGCCCTGCTCAACACGGTGCCGCGCAATCCCAATGTCCGTTTTGCCGCCTACGAAGCCCTGGCCCTGTTACCGCTGCGCAAGGGAGCCTATACCCTGGCCGCCGGCTTGACCGACAGCGAGGATCATGTCTGCACCGCCGCCGCCCGGGCCATCGACCGGAACTTCAACGAAATTCTCGCCGCCGGCATCAAGAACATGGTCCGGCCCCAGACCGACGAGGCCCGCCATATCGTCAAAATCATTGTCAATGCCCAGGTCGACAATATCTTTCTCAGTCTGGCTGCGGAAGAGTATTTCCAGGAACTGGCCCTGGTCTATCTCCCCCATGCCCACCGGGACATCAAAAACCACTATATCTCCCTGCTCAAGGAGAAGGGGTTGGATGATTTTGCGGCCAAAATTTCCGGCGAGGAGCTGGAGGGGAAAGCCCGAGTCAAGATCTGTGCCGTCGATGATTCCCGCATGATCCTCAATATCTATAAGGCAACCTTGCACGAGTTGGGCTTTGACCCGGTACTCTTCGAGTTTCCTGCCGGTGCCCTGGAGTGGCTGGCCAAGGAAAAACCGGCCCTGGTGCTGACCGATCTCAATATGCCGGAAATTTCGGGGATTGAATTGACGAAACGGATTCGGGCGAGCTATCCATCAGAGGTCTTGCCGGTGGTCATGGTGACCACCCAGTCCGATGTCCAGGACCACGAGGCAGCGGCTGCCGCCGGCGTCGACTCGATCCTGATCAAGCCCTTCAACGCTGAGTCCCTGCGCGCCGCCATGGGAAAATTCATCAAGGTTCATTGAGAGGACCGCTCGTCCCCTTCCTCACTCGGATGCTGCCGGGCGGCTTAGGGGTGGATCTCGTTCAGATAGCTGGGGAGCCGTGCGAAATGCCGGCCGACTTCGGAAGGCTGGTGGGCGTCCGAGCCGGCACGTAGGGAAAGGCCGCGTTGCAGCGCTTCGGCGATGATCCAGGGGGCGGGAAAGGCTGTTCCCCGGTAGTCAAACCCCGAGGTGTTGATCTCCAAGGCCACACCTTCGGCCTGCATCGCATCGAGAAGGGAGACAATTTGCCGCCTGTGCCCCTCGTTGAAGCAGATGCCCGGGAGATGGCGCAGAACCGCATCCAGATGGCAGAGGACATCGCAGTCGATCGATGTCACCGCCTCGATCAGCGCATCGAAATACGACGTGATGACCGCGTCCGCTCCGATGGCCGCTAACTGCTCCAGGCTGTGCCGGCGCCGGCTGAGCAGGTTGAGATGAACGTCGCCGTGGCGGTGAAAATGGCAGGAGAGACCGACGCGCTCAACCGGGTATCGGGCCAGTCGTCGCCGAATGGTCGCCGCCGCCGCCGGATTGAATCCCGTTTCCACCCCCAACCGGACATCGATCGTCCCTTGATAGCGTTGTTTCAGCCGGGCTCCCTCCTGAAAATAGGTGGCGAAATCGTCGTCATCCAACCAACTGCGCGGCTGGTAGCGGATATCCGTCTCCAGATGCTCCAGAAAGACGATCGTGGTCAGACCGCGTTGCACTGCCTGGTCAACATATTCCTCCATCTCGCCGACAGCATGGTTGCACAGCCGGGTATGGACATGGCCGTCTTCATGTATATCGATCAAGGGTGACATGCGATGGGGAAAAAGAGGGGGCGAGTGGACAGGACTCAGGCGTTGCCGCGAGGAAAAAAGTGGAGGACACCGTCGATATCCGAGGTGTCGCAGATATCCCCCAGATCCATGTCAAAATCGATAAATCCGTCGAAGCCATCCATTTCTACGGCAAAGGTAGGGCCATCGGGAAGATGGTAGATGAGGGTGTTGACCTTGCTCAGGTCAACGGGGTTGGAAAAAAATTTCTTCATGTACGTCTCGTGAATACTGATGAAAAAAAGCTGCTTTGCTTCTTAGCAGGTTTGCTGGGGAAAAGACATAAAATAAGCAACCTATGGCGCCATTTTTGGCCTGTCCACCACGGGAGACGCCGTTGGTTGCCGGCGCCTATTCCGCCTTTCTCGGCCTAACTCCGCATGGATCTGAGAATAATTAGCCTGCTGCCCGATAGGATTTGACACTCGGAAAGGGCATGGTAAAATAACCGATTCCGTATCCAGCCCATTTGGGCACACAATTCGATTTTACTCTGCACGTAAGAGGTACCACATGGCGATTGACGAATATAGTGATGACGATTCTGATTTTATCAAGTCGACCGATAAAAACCCGTCCAATATCCTCCCGGAAAAGTTGACGCTCGATTCGCATCTTCAGTTCGAGTGCCATCCCAAGGTGAGTTGCTTCACAGCCTGCTGCCACAACATTAAAATCATTCTCACCCCGTATGATATTCTCATCTTGCGCAAACGCCTGAACAAACCGTCCCATGAGTTTATCACCGAGTACACCGAACCGACCTACCTGGAAAAGACCGATATGCCGGGCGTTCAGATCAAGCTGGTGGGGGAAAAGAACGGCTGTCCCTTTGTCACCCCGGAAGGGTGCACGGTTTATCCGGACCGGCCTTCGGCTTGCCGCTATTACCCGGTGGGCATGGCCGATTTTCATGAAGGTGGCACCAATGATGCCGCTGAGGATAAGTTTTTCTTCCTGGTCAAGGAGCCGCACTGCAAGGGGCATGAGGAACCCAAGCACTGGACGATCGGGGAGTGGCGGGCCGATCAGGGGGTCGATCTCCGCGATGAGATGAATAAGGAATGGCTCCGGCTGGTGATGCGGCGCAAGTCCTTCGGCCTCCAAGCCACCCTGAGCGAGGCGGCCAAGCGGATGTTTTTCATGGCCTCCACCGACCTTGACACCTTCCGAAAGTTTATCTTTGAAAGCTCGTTTCTGGACACCTACGAAGTCGATGCCGAGACCATTGCCAAAATCAGGGAAGACGACGTGGCGTTGATGCTCTTTTCCTTCAAATATCTGGCCAATACCCTGTTCGGCGCTCCGGGCCTGACCATCAAGGGAGAGAAGATCAAGAGCAAGGTCGAGGAGATCAAGAAACGTCAAGACGAGGCCTTGCAGCAGGCGGAGAAGGAGTATGAAGAGTTGAAGGCTGAGCGGGATCGGATGCTCAAGGAGCGTGAGGCCGCCAAAAAATAAACAAGTCCATCAACCTGTTTGTTGTTCCGCAAGGAAGAGAAGGGACGGCGATCCTCCCGTCCCCTGTTGCCATGAACAAAAAAGCCCTGCCGGTTTGCACCGGCAGGGCTTTTTTTACGTCAGGTACAAGAAGACGACTTATTCGACATCAAGCGCCTTGGCCCAGCCCTTGAGCAGTTTCCAGGCCTTGTCCACGTCCTTCTGCGATTCTGCCATCAACTGATCCGCATGCTCCGGATTGGAGAGCTTCAACATCCGGTAACGGTTTTCGTTCATAGCATAGTCGGCAAAGGTGATGGTCGGTTCCTTGGAATCGATGATCATCGGGTTTTTACCCTCGGCCTCGAGCGCCGGATTGTACCGGAACAGCGACCAGTGACCGCACTCGACAGCCTTCTTCTGCTGCTCCAGGCCCATGGCCATGTTGATGCCGTGGTTGATGCAGTGGGCGTAGGCGATGATCAGGGACGGACCGTCGTAGGCCTCGGCTTCCTGAATGGCCTTGATGGCCTGCTGCGGATTGGCGCCGATGGCGATCCGGGCAACATAGACCGTGCCGAAGGTGGAGAAGATCAGGCCCATGTTCTTCTTGGGCGCATTCTTGCCACCAGCGGCAAACTGGGCTACGGCTGCACGCGGGGTGGACTTGGACATCTGACCGCCGGTGTTGGAGTAGACCTCAGTATCCATGACCAGGATGTTGATATTCTTGCCGGAAGCAAGGACATGATCCACACCGCCGTATCCGATGTCATAGGCCCAACCGTCGCCGCCGATGATCCAGACGGACTTCTTCACCAGGTAGTCGGCCACATGATAGAGCCGCTTGGCGACAGTGCCCTTACCTTCCAGGGCAGCTTTCAGTTCGGCAACGCGGCCGCGCTGGGCTTCGATCTCAGCCTGATTGCCCTGGGGAGCGCCGGTGATCGCATCGGCAAGTTTCTTGTCGACCAAGCCGTCGGCGACAGCGGCAGCCAGCAATTCCAGGGCCTGGCTGGCCAGTTTGTCAACAGCCTGACGCATACCCAGACCATGCTCGGCATTGTCCTCGAACAGGGAGTTCGACCAAGCCGGACCGCGACCGTCTGCACGTTTTGCGTAGGGGGTGGTGGGCAGGTTGCCGGAGTAGATGGAGGAACAACCGGTGGCGTTGGAAGCGAGCATCCGATCACCGATCATCTGGGTAACCAGTTTGATGTACGGGGTCTCGCCGCAACCGGAACAGGCGCCGGAGAACTCGAACAGCGGCCGCTTGAACTGGCTGCCTTTGATGGTGCCGACGTTGATCAGGCTGTCGTCAACTTCGGGCAGGGCCAGGAAAGCCTTCCAGTTGGCAGCCGATTCCAGACGCAGTTCCTCGGTGTTGGTCACCATGGACAAGGCGCGGATTTCGGTCTTGTTGCCGTCTTTGTCTTTCTTGCGGGCCGGACAGACAGTCACGCAGAGGGTACAACCGCAGCAGTCGGCGGTGGAGATCTGCATGGTGAACTTCATGTCCTTGAATTCCTTGCCCACCGCGTCGGCGGTTTTGAAGGAGGCGCCGGCACCGGCAGCCTTGAGGGCTGCGGGGGTGGCAACCTTCATCCGGATACAGCCATGCGGGCAAACCAGCGAACAGCGGCCGCACTGGATGCAGGTCTCGGCATCCCACGGTTTTGAAGGAGGCGCCGGCACCGGCAGCCTTGAGGGCTGCGGGGGTGGCAACCTTCATCCGGATACAGCCATGCGGGCAAACCAGCGAACAGCGGCCGCACTGGATGCAGGTCTCGGCATCCCACTCGGAAACCTGAACGGCGATGTTGCGTTTCTCCCACTGGGTGGTGGCGGTCGGCCAGCGGCCGTCATTCGGGAATTCAGAGACCTTGATGTCCTCGCCGTGGCCTTCCATCATCTTGGCGGTGATGTTCTTGACGAAGTCGGGAGCATCGGCCGGAACGATCGGCGGCATCTCATGACCGGTGATTTTCTTCGGAATCTTGACTTCAACGATGTTCTCGATGGCGCCGTCAACCGCGCCGTAATTCATGTTAACGACCTTCTCGCCCTTGTTGCCGTAGGTCTTCTTGATCGCCTTTTTGATCGCCTTGATCGCGTCGTCCTTGCTGATGATGCCGGAGATGGCGAAGAAGGCGGTCTGCATGATCATGTTGATGCGGGCGCCCAAACCGAGAGCCAGGCCGAGTTTGACCGCATCGATGATGTAGAATTTGACTTTCTTCTCGATCAGTTGTTTCTGCACCAGGGCCGGCAGGTGATCCCAGATCTGATCCTTGGTGAAGGTGGTGGTCAACAGGAAGGTGCCGCCCGGCTCGATGTTGGCCAACATGTCATAGGTGTTGAGGAAGGCCGGGTTGTGGCAGGCAATGAAGTTGGCCTTGTTGATCAGGTACGGGGCTACGATCTGGTTCTTGCCGAAACGCAGATGCGAAACGGTCATGGAGCCGGATTTCTTGGAATCGTAGACAAAGTAGCCCTGGGTGGAGTTGTCGGTCTCGGAACCGATGATCTTGATGGTGTTCTTGTTGGCGCCAACCGTACCGTCGGAGCCCAGACCGTAGAACAGTGCCCGGAAGACGTCGGAACCTTCGATGTTGAAGGACTTGTCGTACTTGAGGCTGGTGAAGGTGACGTCGTCGTTGGGACCGACGCAGAATTTTCTCTTCGGCGCCAGCGAGGCCATGTTGTCATAGACAGCCTTGACCATGGCCGGGGTGAACTCGGCGGAACCGAGACCGTAGCGACCGTTGAGGATAACCGGGGTGAACATGGTGGGGTTGGCCTCGGCAGCCTCGGTGACCGCGGCGCGGATGTCGAGATAGAGCGGGTCGCCGTTGGAGCCCGGCTCCTTGGTGCGATCAAGCACGGTGATGCGCTCAACGGTCGGCGGCAGGGCATTGACCATGGCGATAGGATCGAACGGCCGGAACAGGCGAACGATGACCAAACCGACCTTGTTGCCCTCGGCCACCAGGTGCTCGACGGTGGAAGCCACGGTCAGGGCGCCGGAACCCATGATGACGATGACGTCGGTGGCGTCCGGGGCACCGATGTAATCAAACAGGTGGTACTGACGACCGGTGAGGGCGGCGAATTTGTCCATGGTGGCCTGGACGATACCCGGGATGGCGTCATAGTACTTGTTCACGGTCTCGCGGCCGATGAAGTAGACATCCGGGTTCTGAGCGGTACCGCCGATGGTGGGGCGGTCCGGGGTCAGGGCGCGCTCGCGGTGGGCGATGACCAGGTCCTCGTCGATCATGGCGCGCATGTCGTCATAGGTCAGTTCTTCGATCTTCATAACCTCGTGGGAGGTCCGGAAGCCGTCGAAGAAATGGAGGAACGGAATGCGGGAGGCCAGGGTGGACTGGGTGGAGATCAGGGCGAAGTCCTGGGCTTCCTGGACATCCTGGGAGCAGATCATGGCCCAGCCGGTCTGACGGGCGGCCATAACGTCGCCGTGGTCACCGAAGATGGACAGACCCTGGCAGGCGATGGCGCGGGCGGTGACATGGAAGACGGTCGGGATTAACTCACCGGCGATCTTGTACATGTTGGGAACCATCAACAGCAGGCCCTGGGAGGCGGTGAAGGTGGTGCACAGGGCGCCGGCGCCCAGCGAGCCGTGGATGGAACCGGCCACGCCGGCCTCGGACTGCATCTGAGAGATGACCGGGATGGAACCCCAGATGTTTTCCTGTTTGGCGTTGGCTTTGGCGTCGGACTCGGCAGCCATCGGGGAGGATGGCGTAATGGGATAGATTGTTATGACTTCACTGGTGGCATACGCTACATGCGTACATGCCTGGTTTCCGTCAATGGTGACCATTTTTCGCGACATAAGATCATTCTCCTTACACGGTGGTTGGTGTTCGCCGGCGGTTGGTTGACTACCGGAAACGGTTAAAGATGAACGCTATGAAAAGAAGGTTCCCGAAGGAACCTTAGAAACACATACTTAGCCCGATCTGGTCCGCGGTGATTCTATGCCTCATTTCGGGGGGAAGGGGAGGAGCAATCAGTGTGTTTCAGGCTGAAACAGGGGGTGGCGTCCGGCGCTGGTCCGGTTGTAGCCACGGGTGATTCGCATCCCATCCGGTTTGTCACAATCTCCCGCCCCTTGTCAGAGCGGTCACGCCTTAACTGCACAAAAAAAATCACTCGGGTGAGCCGGGGAGCCACCACAATGAATTGTGATTCAGTGCATTAGTGGGGCACGATAAACCAAAAAATAGCATTATGCAATGCTAAAGCGTTGTCGAAAACCCATACAGTTGCAATGAGTTGTCGTTTCCAGCCGAAGCGGGAAAAAGGGCTGCTTTCGCGGTCTTTCCGGGTGAGGCGAAATGAGGCGGGGACGAGTGCGGATAAAAGCCGGTGGGGAAAAGGGCCGGCAACGGGCGGAGGGAGACGGGGCGTGCCGGCGCCTTTGTTACTCGTCGCTTTCCACCAGATAATCCTTGATTTTGTCGTAAAGCGATTCGGGAATTTCCGTGCCGAACATAAACTGTTCAGCCTCCTCGCCGGTGATGCGTTCCTTGATGTCAACGGGCAGGGCGCGCAGAAAGGCCACCTTGGCCGGATCGGGTCGCTTTTTTTGTTCGGTCATGGCGCAAACCCCTGGGTTGATGTTTCCTCGCCATCGGGGCGAGGGAGGAACACTCTTTGCCAATCTCCACTATAAGAAAAAGGGGGCGGCACGACAAGGGCAGGGGTTGTTTTTCGGGACCTCTTCCTGCTTTACCGGAGGCATGGTCCGATGGGCCGGGGCTTGGCCGCGGAAATGTATTTTATTCGCCAGGGGTTTTTGTTATGCTCATTGTTTTGACGAGGCGGTATGGGGGACGGCCATGACTGGACGAGACGCTGCACACTATCGGGATTGGCTGAACGCCATCAGGCAGGAGTTGGATGATCGTGAACAATCCAGCCTCAGCGCCCTTGCCTGTCTCAGCCGTACCGCTGTTCGCAGGGTCGAGGAAATCCTGGTCGACCATCGTCAGCCCTTTGCCCAGGATACCGACCGTATCCTCCACTCCAAGGCCTACACCCGCTATATCGACAAGACCCAGGTGTTCTCCCTGGTGGACAACGACCATGTGACCCATCGGGTGCTGCATGTGCAAATGGTTTCGCGCATCGCCCGGACCGTCGGCCGTTTTCTCGGACTCAACGAAGACCTGATCGAGGCCATTGCCTTGGGCCACGACATCGGCCACCCGCCCTTCGGGCACGAAGGCGAACGCATCCTGTCACAGATCTGCCGCCGCCACGGCCTCGCCTCCTTTCAGCACAACATCCAGTCGGTGCAGTTTCTCGACCGGTTTGAGCGGAGCGGCTCGGGCTGGAATCTCACCCTCCAGGTTTTGGACGGCATCCTCTGCCATGATGGCGAGATCCACGCCCGGCAGCTTCGACCCGACCGGAGGAAGGATTTCGACGCCCACGACCGGGAACTGGCCGCCAAAGGCGATAACCCGGCATTGCCGCTGATGCCGATGACCCTGGAAGGCTGCGTGGTCCGACTGGCCGACACCATTGCCTATATCGGCCGCGATATCGAGGATGCCATCGAGTTGCGTCTCATAAGCCGCGAGGAGATTCCCGAACGGTGCACCCATGTGCTCGGCAACAGCAACGGCACCATCGTCTACACCCTGGTCACCGATCTCCTGACCAACAGCGGCCAGGTGCGCGGAGCCGATTCGCGCGATGCCGGCAGCGATTGCATTGGCTTCAGCGACGAGGTGGGGATGGCCTTGCACCACCTCAAGGATTTCAATTACCGGCGCATTTACACCAATCCGGCCTTTAAGCCGGATTTTGAAAAAATTCACCACTGCTACGAACAGTTGTTCGATCATTTCCTGGAGCGGACGCACCGGGCGGCACGTGAAGGGACCGACCGGAGTTTTCTCCGGTCCATGTCGCCCGCCTATGTGGCGACGCACCGCCCGGCAGCCATGGTCCGCGATTATCTGGCCGGTATGACCGACGCCTATTTTCTGCGCCAAGCCGCAGCCATCGGCTGCGTGATCCCGGGGCGACTATGTTTACCAAGGTGAAAAGCTTTCTGCCGGGCGAGCGGGCACGGATGATCCTGATCGCCGCCTGTATCGGTGTCATGTCGGGATTGGCCATCATTGTCTTTCGCGAGGCGGTGGGGTTGATTCACGAGGTCATCTTTGTCTGGGGGTATGAGGCCCTCGGTATCGGTGAGGGCGGATGGCGGCGGTTGTTGTTGCCGTTGTTGCCGATGGCCGGTGTTACCCTGCTCATCCCCCTCTCCCTGGCCTTTCCCGGCAAGGTTAATGGCTACGGCTTCACCGGTTTTCTCCGTCGGGTCAATCTGGAAAACGGGGTGATCCGGGCGCGCAACATCTTCATCAAGATTATTGCCACCGCCCTGACCATCGGCAGCGGCAACTCCGCCGGGGTCGAAGGGCCGATCGCCCAGATCGGCGGCGCCCTGGGGTCGCAGGTCGGGCAGCGGTTCCGGGTCTCGGGTAAGCGGATGAAGGTCTATATCGCCGCTGGCTGCGCCGGGGGGATTGCCGGCATCTTCAACGCGCCCTTGGCCGGGATGTTTTTCGCCGCCGAGATCGTCCTCCTCGGCACCTACGAGATCTCATCCTTTTCCGCGCTGGTGATCGCCTCGGCGCTGTCCACGGTGGTGTCGCGCGCCTATTACGGCACGGTGCCCGCCTTTCCCATCCCGGATTACACCATTGTCAACGCCTTTGTCGAAATTCCGCTCTATACGGGCATGGCCATTCTCGTCGGGGTGACCGCGGTGCTGCACATCCGTTTTTTCTACCTCATCCGCGATCGGTTCCAGCGCCTGCCGCTCCACGACCAGGTCAAACCGATCCTCGGCGCCCTGCTGGTCGGCTGCATCGGCATCTTTTTCCCCCAGGTCATGGGCAACGGCTACGATTACATCGCCAAGGCCCTGGCCGGCGACACCCTGGTGTGGCGGATGATGGTGCTGGTCTTTCTCAAGTCGCTGGCCACCGCCATCACCCTGGGTTCGGGCGGCGCCGGCGGCACCTTCGCCCCGGCCCTGTTCATCGGCGCGGTCCTCGGCGGGGCCTACGGCGGCATCGTCCATCACTTTTTCCCTGCCTACACCGCCACCGCCGGGGCCTACGCCACGGTGGGCATTGGCGCCTTTCTCGCCGCCACCACCCATGCCCCTCTGACCGCCATCTTTCTCCTCTTCGAGATGACCGGCAACTACATGATCATCATCCCGGTGATGCTGACCGCGGTCCTGGGGACGGTGACCTCGTCCTGGCTCTACGGCGATTCCATGGACACCGTCGATTTCACCCGCGAGGGGATCGATATCCACGAGGGGCGCGAGGTGGCGATCATGAAATCGATCCGGGTGGGCAAGGCGATCACGGAGGATGTCGATTTCATCAGTGAGAACGCCAATATCAACCACCTGCTCGAACTGTTTCGCATTGCCCGCAACAGTTTTTATTTCCCGGTGGTCAACCACAAGGGGCTGATGGTCGGGGTGGTGTCGATGCAGGATGTCAAGACCGTGCTCCACAGCGAGGAGGAGCGCGTCTGTCACCTGGTCGGCGCCATCTGTGCCCGCGACGTGATCATGCTTACCCCGGACGCCAATTGCTACGAGGCGATGAAGCTGTTCGACATCAAGGGGATCGACGAGATCCCGGTGGTGGAAACCCTGGAGGAGCCTTGGGTCCTGGGCATGCTCAAACGCCAGGACGTGATCGCCGCCTACAACCACGAGATGCTCAAGCGCGGCATCAACGAACGGGCCGAGTCCATCCGCATGATCTGCTCGGCAAGTTGAGCAGGGGTGCTCGTCGTTGGGGGGGCAGGGCGGAGAACTCCCCGGTGGCAACGGAAGCGTTCGGCGATATTTTGTCTACTTGCAGCAAGGGGAACGTCTTGCATATCACTTTGTCTTCCTTCGGTTTCAAGCACGGGTACCTCCAGGCCGATCTGGTCTGGGATGTCCGGTTCTTGCCCAATCCCTTCTGGGTGCCGGAGCTGCAACCCCACACCGGTCTGGAGGCTGAGGTGGCCCGCCATGTGCTTGAGGGCGAGTCCGGGGCGCGGTTTCTTGCCCTGCTGGAACCCTTGCTGCTGTTTCTGCTGGAGGAATACGCGGCGCGGGGGCGGGAATCGATCACCCTGGCCGTGGGCTGCACCGGTGGCAAGCACCGCTCGGTGGCCGTGGTCGAGCGCCTGCGGTCCTTGCTGGAGGCAAAGGGTCTGCATCCCGCGGTCTGCCATCGCGATATCGACAAGGAATAGGTGCGCCGGAGGGATTCGCGTCATATAATGCAGTGAAGGGTTGAGTTCACTTGCTCATTCGTTCAATGGAGGAGACTATGAAAGAGTTCTTGAAAAACGTGGCGTATGCAGGGATCGGCGCGGCTTTTCTCACCAAGGAAAAGATCGAGGAGCTGAAGGGCGATCTGATCGAAAAGGGCAAGATGTCGCAGGAGGAGGGCCGGCAGTTCGTCGACGACCTGCTGCGCAAGTCGGAGAAGGCCAAGGATCAGTTGGATCTGTGGATCAACAAGCGGGTCGAGGACCGGATTAACCAGCTCAATCTGGCCACCAAGGATGAGATCGCCGAATTGCGGCGCAAGATCGAGGAATTGCAGGTGGCGATCAATCGAGGTAACGACGAGTAATCCCGTCCATGTTCAGCATTAGAAAACTCGGATCCATCGGCCGGACCTACCGCCATCTGAACCGCTACCACCGCATCCTGCGGGTGCTGTTCAAGTACGGTTTCAACGATCTGGTTGACCGGCTGCACATCGATCAGTACCTGGAATCCGGGCTGCAGATGATTAACCGTAAGCCGCGGGAGCAGATATCGCGGCTGTCGCGGCCGGAACGGCTGCGGCTGGTGTTCGAGGAGCTGGGCCCGACCTTCATCAAGCTTGGCCAGCTCCTCTCCACCCGGCCCGACCTGATCCCCCCCGATTTTCTCGATGAGCTGGCCAAGCTCCAAGACGATATCCCGCCGTTTTCCCTGGAGGAGGTCCACACCATCTTCCGGGAAGAGCTGGGGCGCTTGCCGGAGGAGATCTTTCATTATTTCGACGCCGAACCCCTGGCCGCCGCCTCCATCGGCCAGGTGCACCGGGCTCGGCTCGACAGCGGCGCCGAGGTGGTGGTCAAGGTGCAGCGGCCCGGCATCGAGAACGTCATTGCTGTCGACCTCGAGATCCTGGCCCACATCGCCGAACTGATGGAGCAGTACCTGGAGGAGGTCCAGGGGCATCAGCCCATGGCCATTGTCCACGAGTTCGCCCGCAGTCTCAGCCGGGAGATCGATTTTTCCATCGAGCTGGCCAACATCCAGCGGTTTGCCCGTCAGTTCGAGGGCAACCCGGCCATCCACGTGCCCTCGGTCTGTCCGGAACTGAGCACCGACCGGGTGTTGGTGATGGAGTACGTGGTCGGCATCAAGTCATCCAGGATCGAGACCCTGCGCGAACAGGGCTACGACCTCCCCCTGATTGCCGAGCGCGGGGCCAATCTGGTGATGGAGCAGATCTTTGTCCACGGCTTTTTTCATTCCGATCCCCACCCGGGCAATATCTTCATCCTGCCGGACAATGTGGTCTGCTTCATCGATTTCGGGCAGATGGGGCGGCTGTCGCTCAAGGATCGCGAGGATTTCTCCGATCTGGTCCTCAATCTGGTGGCGGGCAACGAACGCGAGTCGGTCGGCGGCGTGCTCAAGATGACCATCCAATTGGGCGAGGTGGACCGGGAGGCCTTGGGGCGGGACCTGGGCGGCCTGATGGATATGTATCTGTACCGACCGCTGGACAAACTGGAGGCCGGCAAGATTCTCCACGACCTGCTTGAGCTGGTGTCGCGGCACAAACTCTCGTTCAAACCCAATATGTATCAGATGTTGAAGGCCTTGAGCACGGTGGAGGGGGTGGGGCTGATGCTCGACCCCAAACTCGAGCTGATCCGGCTGGCCAAGCCCTTCCTGCGCAAGATCCGGTTGGGCCGGCTGCGGCCGGCGCGCATCGCCGAGGAAATCGCGCTCACCGGCTCCGCCTATGTTCATTTGCTGCGCGATCTTCCCGAGGATCTGCGGGCCATTTTCTCCCAACTGCGCAGCGGCCGGATGCGGCTGGAGTTCGAGCACCGCGGCCTGAAATCCCTGGGGACCACCCTCGACCGGGTCTCCAACCGCATCAGTTTTGCCATCGTCCTGGCCGCCCTCATCGTCGGTAGCTCCCTGATCGTCCTCTCCGACATCCCGCCCCACTGGCACTCCATCCCGGTGATCGGCCTGCTCGGTTTTCTCGTGGCCGGTCTCATGGGATTCTGGCTGCTGCTCTCCATTATCCGCCACGGCCGGATGTGATTGTTCATTGGGGGGCTCGGTCGGCCCGACCATCCCCCCAAGAAAACGTCCCCCTTTTTTGTGCGCGGTTCTATCGGCATGCTGGTTATTTTCCGGCCACCAGGTGACGGGCAAGATCACATAACAAAACAGATACGGTTCAGGATATGAATATCAACGGTCACCTCGGAGTTCCAACAAGTTGCCGGTTACGATACGGAGAAATTCGGTCAGTTTACGGTTCAGTTCGGTCCCTTGCTCGAACCGGGCGACATCGCCGAGGGCATCCGCTGGCTGCTGACCCTGTCGGCCTGTGTCCACGTCAACGAAATCACGATTCGGCCCACCGGCCAGAGTTCTCCCTGATCTTCCACCGGTGCGGGCGCTTCGAGGGGAGCGAACGCCCGCTTCTCTTATGCGCATGTATGCTCCAAGTGCTCTCTGCGAACGGATCGGGGCACAGTTTTAACCGGTTGGAGCAAGCCAGCGCTTGACTTTGCCCTGCACCTGCTCATACAATCGAAATGACTGAATTTTTACTGGTCGCTTCCGAGTTTTTTTCTGACGGACGCCTGCGGGGACAAGAGGCCGGGCATCTCTCGGCAATCCGACCACGCCATTGGGTTTTTTCGCGTTGGTGCGGACAAGAAACGGCGGTGGCCGGGAGGGACAAGTATGGACACTGTCGAGCGATGGTTGGCGACCCGGACCTTTCACCACGGGCAGTTCGCCGCAGTCGAGGAACTGCTGCGGCGCAAGGAGGAGCAGGGTCTGACCCTGTCTCTCTGCATCCCCACCCTGAACGAAGCGGCGACCATCGGGGCGCTGGTGACCTGCCTGCGTTCGGCTCTGGGCGATCGCGTCCCGCTGCTCGACGAGATCGCGGTGATCGATTCCGGCTCCATTGACCGAACGGTCGAACTGGCGGCCGCCGCCGGGGCCTCGGTTTACCGGGCCGCGGATATTTTGCCGGCAACGGGCAGCCAGCGCGGCAAAGGGGAAAACCTGTGGAAGGCGCTCTATCAGCTCAGGGGCGATATTTTTGTATTTCTCGACGCCGACATCGCCACCATCGATCCGCGCTTTGTCACCGGTCTTCTCGGTCCGCTTCTGCGCCATCCGGAGATCGGCTACGTCAAGGCCTGTTACGACCGGCCTTTCTGCCGAAACGAGGCGGATGGATTGCTCGGCGGTGGCCGGGTCACGGAGATCCTGGTCCGGCCGTTTCTGTCCCTCCACTTTCCCGAACTGGCCGCCTTTATCCAGCCGTTGGCCGGCGAGTACGCGGCCCGGCGGGTTCTTCTTGAAACAATCCCCTTCCCGGTCGGCTACGGCGTCGAGGTGGCCCATCTTGTCGATCTCCATGCCCGCCATGGCCTGGGGATCTTTGCCCAGACCGACCTGGGAGAGCGTTGTCATCGCCACCGGAGCAACGCCGAACTCGGCCGGATGGCCTATGCCCTTCTCCAAGTCTTGGAGCGGCGGCTGCGGGCGCGGGGAGGCCGGCCCGAACCCGGGGCAGGTGGCCTGCTCCACCAGTTCGTCCGTCACCACGGTGCCTTTCGGCGGGAAACGGCTGCCATCGATGAACCGGAACGGCCGCCGATGCAGGAAGTGGCGGCCTACCGGCAACGACGACAAGCGATACCGTCCGGCCATGGGTCCTGGCCCCTGACGACGGCCACCGCTGTCGACCGTTTGTTTGCCATCGTGGGGCACTGAGCAATGCGGGTTGCCCTGGTCCATTACCATCTCCAGAGCGGCGGGGTCACCCGCATCGTCTGCCACCTGCAAAAGGCCCTGGGCCAGCGGGGCATTCGGACCGTGGCTCTCATCGGCAAGCCGCCGTCGGTTCCGGGAGTCGGCGATTTTCGGGTCATTCCCGGCCTCCAGTACGAGGCGGACCGGCCGGCGATCACCCCTGCGGAACTGGCGGCCCAAATGCGGGCCGAGGCCGCGGCGGTCCTGGGCGGACCGCCCGATCTCTGGCATGTGCACAATCACTGCCTGGGCAAGAGTCTGGTTCTCCCCCTGGCCCTCCATCTGCTGGCCGGCCAGGGGGAGCGGTTTCTGTTCCAGATCCACGACTTTGCCGAGGACGGCCGCCCGGCCAACTACCGGGCCATGTTGGCCACCATGGCGGGGGGGCGGCGCGAGGTCCTCTCCCGGCTGCTCTACCCCCAAGGCGATCATCTCCATTACGGCGTACTCAACCGCCGCGATTACCGCTACCTGCGGGAGGCGGGATTGGATGCCTGCCACCTCCATCTCCTGCTCAATCCGGTGGATTTGGGGCCGATCGACAATCACCGGCCTGCCGCTGCCGCCGCTTCGGAACCGCTCTGGCTCTATCCCACCCGTGCCATCCGCCGCAAGAATCTGGGCGAATTCCTTCTCTGGTCGGCCCTGGCCCCCGAAGGTGTCCGGTTCGCCACCACCTCGGGGCCGGAGAATCCGGCGGAGCAGGCCCGCTACCGGCGCTGGCTGCAGGTGGCCGCGGAACTGGGGCTGCCGGTCCGATTCGAGATGGTGCGGCCGGGCGGACCTGGTTTTGTCGACCTGCTCGGGCGGGCGGATGTGGCGGTCACCACCAGTGTGGCCGAGGGGTTCGGCATGGCCTTTCTCGAACCCTGGGCCCTGGGCGTCCCGGTCTTCGGTCGCAATCTGCCGGAGATAACGCCGCGCATCGGCGGTGAAGGCGTCGATCTGCCCTGGACCTATGACCGGCTGGATATCCCCTTGGACTGGCTGGGTCGCGACCGGGTCGAGGAGGCGGCCCGGGAGGGGTTGCAGCGCAATTTGGCCGCCTACGGTCGATTTCCCACCCCAGACGACCTGCACCGGCTGCTGACCGCCTGGATTAACGAGGACCGGATCGATTTCGGCAGATTGGATGAACCGTTGCAGGAAACGGTTCTCCGGCGGCTGGTTGCCGCCCGGGCGCACGCCGCCCTGCTTGGCCCGGGAGAACTGCCGGAACCGGACAGTCTGCGCGCCTCTCTCTCGGAAAACCAGGAGATCCTGCGGAGTCGCTACACCTTGGCCTGCTATGGCGAGGCGGTGGAAGCGGTCTATCGGCAGGTGGCGAGCGCCGCTGTGACCGCGCCGGGCAGTCTGGACGGCGAGGCCCTGCTCGACCGGTTCCTGGCCCCGGAGCGGTTGTCCCTGTTGCGGGTCGATTGAATCGGCCCCAGCCGGGGTCAGATCCGGAGGATGCAGAGATAGGTGAAGAGACCGTAGGCCAGCAGCCAGCAACCGATGGCCAGCAGGGCGAGGACGCGGGGCCGGGAGCTGTTGGGCAGCCAGAAGAGGAGCAGCAGCGGCAGCAGCGGCACCAGTACGCCGGCGACAAAGGGGGGGAGGAAGCGGAGCAGCTCCTGGAGGCCGAGGAAGAACCAAGGGCCGGCAATGAACAGCAGACCGAAGCGGTTCGGCTCCATCGGCGCGGGCACTGCCACGGACACCAGCACGGTGACCAGGACCAGCAGCAGGTGGTTGCGCCAGCGGGCGGTGTAGCGGCGGAGATGGGGCCAGGCGGCCATGCCGCCGAGCACCACCAGGCCGATGACGTGGTGGGCGTAGACCTTGCGCAGGCCGCTGCCGGCGAGATCAAAGAAGAGGTCGTTGAGCTGCGGCCCGATCAGGGGCACGGCCAGACAGATGTGTTCGGCAATGGCCCCGGCCGCCTCGCCGGTGGCGTCGCCCCGGAGCACATAGCCGGTGAACAGCAGCAACAGGCCGCAGGGAACGGTGGCGCAGAGGCGAATCCAGGCCCCCCGGCGAAATTTTTCCTCGTTCCTTCCCAGCACCACCGCCAGATGCGCCAGCAGCAGCAGGAAAAAGGCCTGGCTGGAATAGTAGTGCAACCCCCGCCAGAAGGAGCCGTAGGGCACAACCAGTTCGATGGCGCCGGTCGAATAGAAGGGGGCGGCGGGATCGTACTGCAAGGCCACCACAATCCCCGACAGGATCGAGAGAAAGAGGCTGATCAGCGAGCCGCCGCCCCAGCGGTAGGCGAGCAGCCAGCGCCGCGGCAGCGTCCCGATTTCTCTGGCCAGCGGGGTGAGCATCAGAGGTGGACCACGTAGGCGGTCACCCGGCCCTCGCCGTCCTCTTTCCGGGTGACCTCGTAGCGGGGCAGGTTCTTCTCCGCTGGTCCGGCGATCCGCTGGCCGTCCGGGGTGAAGCGGCTGTGATGGCAGGGGCACTCGATGTACTGTTTGTCCTGCTGATAGTTGATCCGGCAGCCGAGATGGGTGCAGATCCGGGAGACGGCCGTGACCCCCTCCGGGGTGGCAAAAAGGAGAAAGTCGTGGCCGGTGTGGACGCCGCTCAGGGGCAGGGGCGCCGGAACCTCGACCAGTCGGGGTTTGGGCGGGATGCGGTGACCGGTGAAGCGGAGCAGGGGATAAAGAAAAACAGCCGCCGCCGCTGCCGCCGTCCATTGCATCCAGCGTACCAGGAGGTCGCGCCGGCCGTTCTCCGGGCCGCCCCCCCTGTTCGCGCCAGCCGGAGCGTCCATCAGGCGAATTTTTCCTGCAAGGCCCTCTCCACATGCTCGGGAACCAGGCCGGTAATCTTGCCCTTGCACCGGGCGGCGTTCTTGATGTTGCTCGAGCTGATGTAGATCCAGCGAAACCCGGTCATGAGAAAGACCGTCTCCACCGTGCGCTCCAGCCGCCGGTTCATCAGCGCCAACTGGAATTCGTAGTCGAAATCCGAGACCGCCCGCAGGCCGCGGATGATGGCCTGGGCGTTGTTTTGCAGCGCGTAATCGACGATTAAGCCGTCGGTATATCCCACCGCAACCCGATCCGAATCCCGGAAACAGTCACGGATCATGGCGCAGCGCTCCTCCAGCGAGAACAACGGCACCTTCTGCACGTTGATCGCAATGGTAACGATGACCCGGTCAAAGAGGGTCAGGCCCCGCTCGATGATATCGATATGGCCGTTGGTGATCGGGTCGAAGGTCCCCGGATAGAGGGCGATCCGGAGCGGTTTGTCCCGCTCCTCGGCAGGGGGTGGCAGGTGGCAGTTATTCATAATGGCGGTGTGGTGCCGGCAGCGGTTCGTAGAACCACAGCCCGGTTTCTCCATAACGGCGGTGATCGATGAGGGCAAGGGAGGCAACCGTTTCCGGGAGGCTGACGCGTTGGTGCTCTTCCACGACGATCAGGCTGCCTTCCGCCAGAATGTCCGCTGTTTCTACCATTGCCAGCACCCGTTGCGCCAGATTTTTCTGGTAGGGCGGGTCCATGAACACCAGGTCGAAACGGTCGCCGGGTGTCAGGGCGGCGCGCAGCGGGTGGAGATGGGGCGTGGTCGCCAGGTTGAGGGGAAGAAAGGCGGCGCGTGGTCGGGGAATGCAGGCGCGGAGGTTGGCCTCGATCAGCCGGCCCGCCTCCATCGATTGGTCGACGAACAGGACCGATGCAGCCCCACGGCTCAAGGCCTCGATGCCGATGGCGCCAGTGCCGGCGAAGAGGTCGAGCACCCGGCTGCCGGCGATGCGGTCGCCGATGATATTGAACAGGGCCTCGCGCACCCGGTCGCAGGTCGGCCGGATCAGGTCGGATCTGGGGGAAGTCAGTTTGCGGCCCCGGGCACTGCCGCCGGTGATGCGCACGGCAATCTCGCAGAGGGCAACAGTTAGTGCGGCAGGTTTTCCTGGCGGACGGGTTCCGGTTTTTTTCTGCTCAGCCGGGCCTTCACCGCCAGTACCGGACCGGACAGGATGTAGAGCAACGATGCGCCAAAGAGGGTGATGGGCGGCTCGCTGGCCAGGAGGATCAACAGGAGAATCAGGCCGACAACCAGTTGGAACCGCTTTTCCTTGGCGATGTCCATGTGCTTGAAGCTCAGATACCGGTGGGTGGAGACCATCAGGTAGGAGAGCAGGTAGACCATCAACAGCAGGGTGATGTTCTGGACGGTGTCGGTGGTTTTGAAGACATGGGTGCTGAACATGACTGCGGTGGCGATCATGCCGGCCGCCGCCGGGCAGGGCAGGCCGGTGAAATCATGGCTCGGGCTGGCCACGGTCTGCGAGTTGAAGCGGGCTAGGCGCAGGGCGGTGGCGGCGACATAGAGAAAGGCGGCCAGCCAGCCATAACGGCCGTAGGGGGTCAGGGCCCAGAGATAGGCAAGCACGCCGGGGGCCACCCCGAAGGCGACCATGTCGCAGAGGGAGTCCAACTCCATGCCGAAGGTCGAGGTCGAGTGGGTCATTCGCGCCACCCGGCCGTCGAGGCCGTCAAAGACGGCGGCCACCAGGATGGCCACCGCGGCCGCGAAAAAATGGCCGTTGAACGAGGAGACAATCGAATAGAAACCGCTGAACAGGCTGCAAATGGTGAGCATGCAGGGGACAACGTAAAAACGGTTGGGCGGCTGGGGAGCAGGGACGGTACTTTCCATGGTCGGCTCGTTGTGGATCGGGGCGGCTTGGAAGCCGTCCCGGTGTTGTTGATGCAGGCCCCGGTTTTTCCCGGGCGAACGGCGGGTCACCGTCGCCCGGGTTGCCGGAGATCAGAATGGCGATATGATACGCTACTTTGGTGAGTTAGGCAACAGATTCTTCCGCGCCGGTACCGGAGGGTGCGGCGAGATAACCGAGCACGGTCTCGCCTGCCCGGACCTTTTCCCCCACCGTGATCGTCAGCCGCGCCGACAGCGGCAGATAGAGGTCGACCCGCGAGCCGAAGCGGATCAGACCGAAGCGCTCGCCGACCGTGACCCGGTCGCCCTGTTCCGCCCGGCAGACGATGCGGCGGGCGATCAGGCCGGCAATCTGCACCACGGTGTAGCGCTGCTTGTCCGGCGTGGCCAGGGTCAGTGCGCAGAATTCATTGTGGAGCACCGCCTTGTCCTTGTCGGCCGAATAGAACTTGCCCGGCGACAGCACTACCCGCTCCACGGTTCCGGTCAGGGGGATGCGGTTGACGTGGACATTGAACACGTTCATGAAGATCGAGATTTTCAGCACCCGCGCATGCAGAAAACGGTCGTCGTCGACCTCCCCCACGACGATCACCTTGCCGTCGGCCGGACAGACGATGGCCCCCGGCTCCTCCGGCAGGACCCGAGAGGGATCGCGGAAAAAGTAGGTGACAAAGCCGGTGAGCAGCAGGCCGAGCAAGGCCGGCACGGCGAAACCGAGGACGGCGAGGGTCAGGGTGGCAAAACCGCTGAAGAGGATGAAGGGATACCCTTCAAGGGCCAGGGGGAGTTCGGTCTTTTGCATGGGGCTCCGGGGAAATGAAAAAATGGGCTGGCCGCGGGCCTGCGGCCACCGCTGCTTCGGTTATTTCTTGGGGGCGCGCGCCATGGCGATCTTGCCGGTCCGGACGATCTCCTTGATCCCCAGCGGCCGGAGGATGTCGATCACCGCCTTGATCTTGGATTCGGAGCCGGTCACCTCCAGGGCGTAGGAGGTGGGGCTGACGTCCACCACCTTGCCGCGGAAGATGTCGATGATCCGCAGGACCTCGGCCCGGGTGCTGGCCTCGGCCTTGACCCGGATCAGCGCCATTTCCCGCTCGACGAATTCGCCCTCGCTGACGTCGTTGACCTTGATGACGTCGATCAGTTTGTGCAACTGCTTGGTGATCTGCTCGATGATCGCGGCCTCGCCGCTGGTGACCACGGTCAGGCAGGAGACCTGGGGGTCGTAGGTCTCGGCCACGCAGAGACTCTCGATGTTGAAGCAGCGGCCGCTGAAGAGGCCGGTCACGCGGGAGAGCGCGCCGGGCCGGTTGCGCAGTAAGACGGTCAGGGTGTGTTTCATGGTTGGTGTCCTGTTCGACGGGGGTGTCAGTTCAATGCAACCGGCGCCAGAGCCGGTCAGCGGTTCGTTCCCGGGCGGTCCTCAGACCAGGAGCATCTCGGTGGTAGGCTTGCCTGCCGGCACCATCGGGAACACGCCTTCCTCGCGGGCGATGGCGAAGTCCATGATCACCACGTTCTTGGTGGCCAGGGCCTCCCTGATCACCGGTTCGACCTCGGCCTTGGTTCGGGCGCGCAGGCCGAGCGCGCCGTAGGCCTGGGCCAAGGCGACGAAATCCGGGGTGACCTCCATCGTCGTGGAGGCGTAGTGGCGGTTGTAGAACAACTCCTGCCACTGCCGCACCATGCCGAGGTAGTTGTTGTTGAGGATGGCGATCTTGACTTGAGCGCCGCATTCGCGGGCCGTGGCCAGTTCCTGGATGTTCATCTGGATCGAGCCGTCGCCGGCCACGTCGATGACCGTGGCCTCGGGGAAGGCCATCTGGGCGCCGATGGCTGCCGGCAGGCCGTAGCCCATGGTGCCGAGCCCACCCGAGGTCAGCAGCCGGCGGGGGTGATTGAATTTGTAGAACTGGGCGGCCCACATCTGGTTCTGGCCGACCTCGGTGGTGATGATGGCGTCGCCGCCGGTCAGTTTGTGCAGGGTTTCGATCACATACTGGGGTTTGATGATCTCGCCCTCCTCAATGTAGGCCAGCGGGTGCTTGGCGTCCCATTCCTTGACCTGCTCGATCCAGGGCTGGTGCAGTTCGACCACCTCCTCGGGTTTGTACTCATCGCATTTGTCCAGCCAGGCATTCATCGCCGCCAGCGCCAGTTTGCAGTCGGCGACGATCGGGATGTCGACGTCGACGTTCTTGCTGATCGAGGAGGGATCGATATCGATGTGGATGATCTTGGCCTGGGGGGCAAAGGCGTCGAGGCGGCCGGTCACCCGGTCGTCGAAACGCGAGCCCACGGCGATCAGCAGGTCGCTCTTGGCCACCGACATGTTGGCGGCATAGCTACCGTGCATGCCGAGCATGCCCAGCGACAGCGGATCGGTGCCCGGAAAGCCGCCCAAGCCCATCAGGGTCATGGTCACCGGGATGTTGAGGCGTCGCGCCAGATGGGTCAGCTCCTGGTTGGCGCCGGAGAGGATGACGCCGCCGCCGACATAGAGCACCGGCCGCTTGGCCTTGAGACAGGCCCGGCAGGCCTTCTCCACCTGGTTGGGATGTGGGTTGACGTTGGGCTGGTAAGTCTGCATCCTGATCGGCTTTTTCGGCGGATAGCTGATCATCGAGGCGATGACGTCCTTGGGCAGATCGACCAAGACCGGGCCGGGGCGGCCGGAGGCGGCCAGATAAAAGGCCTCGCGCAGGGTCGGGACCAGCTCCTCGGGGTCGTAAACCAGGTAGTTGTGCTTGGTGCAGGGCCGGGTAATACCGACGATGTCCACCTCCTGGAAGGCGTCGTTGCCGATCAGGGCACGCGGTACCTGGCCGGTCAGGACCACCAGCGGGATCGAGTCGCAGTAGGCGGTGGCGATGGCGGTGACGCCGTTGGTGGCGCCGGGGCCGGAGGTCAGAATCGCCACGCCCACCTTGCCGGTGGAGCGGGCAAAGCCGTCGGCCGCATGCACCGCGCCCTGTTCGTGGCGCACCAGGATATGACGGATGCTGCTCTTGCACAGCTCGTCGTAGAGTTCAATGACCGCACCGCCGGGATACCCGAACAGAAGTTCCACACCCTCTTCCTGGAGACATTTGATAATGGCCTGTGACCCTTTGATTTTACTCATACAGTCTTCCTTGTGTTTGAAGTACGGTTCGGTCCGGGGTGCGTCGATGCGGTCTCTCGCGGCCCGATTGGAACAGGAATATCCAAAAGAGCCGAAAATATAGTGGGGTCGCCAGGGGCTGTCAAGCGGGAAACCGGCTGTTTTCCGTCAATTGCGGCGATGCCTTCGGTCAGCGCTCTTGATGCGCGGCCACGGGAAACCGTGGCCATCGTCTCACGGTTTCGCCCCTTCCTTTTCCATCTGATCGATCAGGTCGGCCACCATTTTTCCCGAAGGCGCCGCTGCCATGGGATGATACTGCACCAGCGTCTTCCATTCGGCCAGGGCGCCTTTGCGGTCGTTCAGTCCGGTCAGCAGGACCACGCCCTTGTTAAACCGGGCCTGTTCATGCTGGGGGTTGAGCTTCAGCACCTGGTCGAACATCTCGATACCCTTCTGGTGCTGGTTGTCCTGGTGGTACATGACGCCGAGGTCGGTCATCACGTTGAGATCGCCGGGCAGCAGTTCCAGGGCCTTGTTGTAGGCGGCAATGGCGTTTTTCGCCTGGCCGGTGTCGAAATAGGCGTGGCCCAGTTCCACCCAGGCCTGGCCGTCGTTCGGTTTGTCCAGGACTGCTTTTTCCAGGGCGGCGATGGCCTGGGTCGCTTCGTGCTGGCGGCCTGCTTCCTGGGATTCGTTGCCGACCGCTGGCGCGCGATACACGGAATAGACCACGCCGCCGAGAAAGCCGAGAATCAGGGCCGCGACCACGACCAGATAGAAGGTCTGTTTTTTAACGTAACCGGTGGTATCCACGGTTTTCTCCTGGGTGAAGTGGGCTTGTTGCCCGCACGCGGGCTGATTGTGAAGAAAAGATAGCACAGGTGGTGGCGAACCGCAATGGCAGCAAGGGCGTGGGGCCGGCCGCGGCTTACGCTGTCGCCTCGATCACCGCATCCAGGCAGATTCGGTGCACGGTCGGGCCGCAGTGGCCGCAGACCGCCACCTGGAGGGGGCGTATCCGGCATCCCCGCTCCCGGCAGGCGGCTTCGACCTTGGCCACGGTGGCGCTGTGGCAGCCTTTGGCCTGCATATCGTAGAAATGGAGGACGCCGCCCGGCCGTAGTGCATCCAGGGCAGCGGGCAGCAGTACCTCTCCGCCGCAGGGCAGGACGACGAGGATACGGTCGAAGAGGCGGCCCTGGCTCGGCAGCACCTGGCCGGCGTCGCCTTCGAGAAAACGGACCGTGCGGAGGGCGCGATTGGCCTGGAGGTTGCGCAGGGCGTACTCGTGAGCCACCGGGTTCATTTCGATGCCGATCACCTCGCGGACGCCGCTGTGGCGGCCGATGATCAGGGGAAAAGGGCCGACGCCCGAGCAGAGGACTGCAACCCGTTCTCCCGGTTGAACCAGGGCGGCGATCCGCGCCCGTTCATGGGCCGAACGCACCGAGAAATAAACCTGGGCCAGATCGAGGTGAAGGGTGACACCGTTTTCCCGGTGCACCGTGGTCAATCGCTCCTCGCCGGCAATGACCCGTAACGGCAGGGTGCGGAATTCGCCGCTGTATTGGCCGTCGCGCTTGGCGACCACCCGGACGGTTTTATGCAGGTCGAGGATGATGGCGCCGATCTCGCGCTCGAACGGTTCCAGTTCCGGCACGAGGGAGACCACGGCAATGTCGCCCACCCGGTCGAAACCACCGGGCAATCTGGCGGGATCGCAATCGGGAAATCGGGATGCCAGGGCCGGTCGTAATCGCCTTTGGTTCTTCAGGTCTGTGTCCGTGGATGGCATGGGGTCACCGGTCGAGCGGGCTCTGCACCCCGAGGAGGTTGCGGCCGGCGACGTGGGTATAGATCATGGTGGTTTGCAGATTGGCGTGGCCGAGCAGCTCCTGGATGGTGCGGATGTCGTACCCGTTTTCCAGCAAGTGGGTGGCGAAACTGTGGCGCAGGCTGTGCACCGTGGCCCTTTTTTGCAGATCGAGCTTCAGTACCGCGGCCCGGAAACGCCGTTGCAGGGTATTGTCGAGGAGATGATGCCGCTGGACCTGACGGGTCCTCGGATCGGTGGAAACCGAGGCGGCTGGGAAGACCCATTGCCAGATCCATTCCTTGGGCCCCTGGGGGTATTTCCGTTCCAGGGCCTGGGGTAGGGCGACGCCGTCGTATCCGGCGGCCAGATCCGCTTCAAACAAGCTCCGCACCTCGACGAGATGCTCTCTGAGTTCGTCGACCACGCTGGCCGGGAGCATGGTGACCCGGTCCTTGTCGCCCTTGCCGCTACGGATAGTGATAAGGTGTTTGTCGAAATCGATATCGCCGACCCGTAGGCGCAGACATTCCATGATCCGTAGTCCCCCGCCGTAGATCAGACGGCAGGCCAGACGATACGGGTCGTCGAGGATGGCAAGAAGGGCCATCACTTCATCCCGGCTGAGCACCACCGGCAATCGTTTGCCGGCCTTGGCGCGGACCGTGGAGGTTAGGCCTTCGATGGTTTCGCCCCGGTCGAGGACATGGCGGAAGAAAAAGAGCAGGGCGTTGAAGGCTTGATTCTGGGTGGAAGCGGCCACTTTTTTTGCAATGGCGAGGTCGGAGAGGAAGTGCCGGATATGGCAGCCGTCCGTCTCCTGGGGCGGCATGCCTCGATTGGCGAGATAAAAACGCCGCAGCCAGGAAAGATAGGATTTTTCCGTGCTGAGGGAAAGATGTTTCAGCCGGAGGATGCGGACCATCTCCTCGGCCGCCTGTTTCCATGTCTGATCGACGGTGGAAGACCGGGGGGAGGATTGCTGGGCACGAGTGTCGATGAAATGTCGATACAGTGCCAGCGCTTCCTTGGCCTGCTGAACCTGCCACGGTTCTTTGTTCCGTTCCAGTTGCTGGAGAAATCTGCGGCAGGCGTCTTGGTCGATGCCCTCTTCCGGGCGGCTGCCGGCGAAGGAACAATAGCGCCGGACCCAGTGCAGGTAAAAATCCCGCTGTTTTTCCGGAACCTGTTTCGTGTCGGCAAGAAAAACGAGAAAGTCTTGCATGGCAATGGGTATCGGCTTTTTTATTTTTATCGTGCAGTCGGATAACGTATATAATTTTAGCAAAGAAATGCACAAAAGGGAAAGGATGAAAAAAAGCCGGAAAATCAGCGTTGCAGGGAAATGGCTGCTTGTGTACGTTATTTCAACAGGTTTTTCTTTTCGCCGTTCTCCGGTCATCGCAACGGGTGATGAGGAGAGATGGGGGCCAAGACAGGGGAAGCGGAAGGGTGCTGGCGAAAAGAAGAAACATCCGGATAATAATATAGTTAGACTGAAAATCAAATTGAGGATCAAATGCAAATAAATGTAAATATAAAATATAAAGATCTGGTTCTGATCAGTATCTTATTGTTTCCACGTCTTCGATCCAATTGGATACTATTAGGTATTTTTACAATCTGCATATTTTTATTTATATACTTTCAAAAAGTTCACTACACATCAACTGACTACATAATTACTTTACTTGCTTCAGTAATAGGAAGTATTGTAGGAATTTTATCTACTCTGTTTTTCAATATAATAATTATGCTACTTTCTATTAACAAGCGAAGTGGTATCTTGGGAGAACATAATTATACGATCACAAAAGAAGGGCTACATGAAATCACCACGGTAAATGAGTCAACACAAAAATGGTCAGGTGTAAAATCAATAAAAATGATAAACAACTACATTTATTTCCATATTTATGCCAATCTATTTCACATTATTCCTGGCCGTTTTTTTACAGATAAGAATCATTTTAAACAATTTTACAATGAAGCGTTACAATTAAAGAATTCCGCCAAAAAACAGGAAAACCAGTGACACGGGAAAACCAGAGACGGATCCCGATGATTTCTAACATCCAATCAACCTGACCGGAAATAGCCGCGTTCTTAAAAGGTGGGCAGCGCATCGGCCGGCAGGTTATTTCACCGTTGAGCCTGTAGGAAAAGTCGATTTACTGCAAATTCGTATTTATATAAGGACATTAGCACGGTACAATGACTGCATTATCCAGTAAGCCAAGCGGTTAACCACA